>Ga0209317_1000254_pt1 | contig 70121 bp, 56 predicted proteins | sample RifGroB2_FD_183994 | JGI IMG/M metagenome (GOLD analysis project Ga0209317, IMG submission 183994) | Soil microbial communities from Rifle, Colorado, USA - Groundwater B2 (SPAdes) (version 2) | ecosystem: Environmental > Terrestrial > Soil > Unclassified | place: Rifle, Colorado | collected...
CCCCCCTCCCAACCTCCCCCCGCTGGGGGGAGGAGAGTTCTGAGAGGTTGAACGAGATGGCACTTTCTCCAGGGATAAGACACCGCCGCAGGCGGGGTCGGGTGCTAATCAGGATCGTGAGATCGTTCCCGGAAACACCGAATATCTTGGCGTTATTAGATCTTTTCTGCGCGGGAGTTCGAAAGGAGGAGATATGACCGCTACCCATGACAGCACCGGCCAGCACCGGATTCTGGTAATAGACGATGAAGCGGCGATCCGGCGCTTCCTGCACGCCGCTCTTTCTTCGGAAGAATTCTCCCTGCACGAGGCCGAATCCGGACACGGTGGGCTTTCCGCCGCAGCTTCCTTCAGGCCGGATGTGATACTTCTTGACCTGGGTCTGCCGGATATGGACGGCATCGACGTTGTCCGGCGCCTCCGGGAATGGTCGGATGTTCCGGTTATCATCCTCTCGGTCCGGGAGCGGGAGAACGACAAGGTGGCGGCGCTCGATGCAGGGGCGGACGACTATCTTACCAAGCCTTTCGGCGTCGGCGAATTGCTGGCCCGTATCAGGGCCGCGTTGAGGCGTTCCCTGAAACATGCGGACGAACCGGTTTTCAGAAGCGACGACCTGACGGTCGATCTTACCATGCGCCGCGTCTTTGCAAACGGTCTCGACATACAGCTGACACCGACAGAGTACGACCTGCTGCGCCTGCTGATCACCCACGCCGGCAAGGTGCTTACCCACTCCCAGATATTGAAGCAGATTTGGGGCGTCGCCTATCAGGAGCAATCTCAAGTGCTCCGGGTGACCATAAGCAATTTGCGCAAAAAGATAGAACGCGATCCCTCGCGCCCAAGGCATATAACTACTGAGCCGGGTGTCGGATACCGTTTGAGAATACAGGACTAAAGTCATCAGGCAGGGAGCAACATCATGAAGCAGGATAAAGCTGATTCGTATTGGGGCGGCATCGTCAAGTCGATGGGGCTGGTGTTCGGTGACATCGGCACCAGTCCGATCTACACCCTGACCGTCATCTTCGCATTGACCGCGCCGACGCTGGATAACGTCTTCGGCATCCTCTCGCTCGTGTTCTGGACCATGACGATTCTTGTTACCGCCGAATACGCCTGGCTGGCCATGAGTCTGGGGCGCAAGGGGGAAGGCGGCACCATCGTGCTCAAGGAAATCCTGGCGCGACTGCTCAAACCGGGGCGGCAAATGGCCTTTGTGGTCTTTCTTTCCTATGTGGGGGTCTGCCTGCTCTTGGGGGACGGGGTCATCACGCCGGCCATATCGATCCTGTCGGCCGTTGAAGGGATGGCGCTTATTCCCGGTCTGGAACAGACCCCCCAGAACCTTCTGATCCTGATCGCCGCCGTCATCGCCGTGGGACTGTTCATCGCCCAGTTCAAGGGTACCGACAAAGTGGCCGGGACCTTCGGCCCCATCATGGTGGTCTGGTTCGTCTCGCTTACCCTTTCCGGACTGACCTCCATCGCCACCATGCCCTCCGTCGTGATGGCGGTGAGCCCCCATTACGCGCTCAACTTCATGCTGCATCACGGCCTGTCCGGCTTTTTCGTACTCTCCGAGGTGATCCTCTGCGCCACAGGCGGCGAGGCGCTTTACGCCGACATGGGACACCTGGGGCGCAAGCCGATCATGCGGGCCTGGTATTTCGCCTTCGCCGCCCTGATCATCAACTACTTCGGACAGGGCGCCTTTCTTTTCCAGCATCCCGACGCCAAAAACTACCTCTTCGGCATGATCCAGCATCAGGCGCCGACTCTCTACATCCCTTTTCTGATACTGACCATCATGGCGACCATCATCGCCTCCCAGGCCATGATCAGCGGCGTCTTCTCGGTGGTCTATCAGGGGATCACCACCCGCATCATGCCGCTTATGCGGATTGACTACACCTCGACCCACTTCAAGTCCCAGATCTATATCAGCTCGATAAACTGGATGCTGATGCTGGCGGTGCTCTTCATCATGCTCCTTTTCCGCAAGTCGGAGAATCTGGCAGCGGCCTACGGTCTGGCTGTGACCGGCACCATGACCATCACCGGTATCATGATGATCATGATCTTCAGCCGTACCACCAAAAAATGGAAAGTCCCTCTGGCGGTGGCAATAACGCTGGTCGATCTGCTGTTCTTTGTCTCCTGCATGAACAAGATTCCCCACGGCGGCTACTGGTCCATCATCCTGGCAGCTTTCCCCTTTGCGACCATCCTGGTCTGGACTTTCGGCCAGCGGGCGCTCTATCGGGCACTCAGGCCGCTCGATTTCGAGACCTTCGAACTGGCCTACAACCAGATCTACGCCAAGGGACACAATATCCCCGGCACCGCACTGTTCTTCGTCAAGGAGTGGAGCGTCATCCCTCCCTACGTGGTTCACTGCATCATCCGCAGCAACATCATTTACCAGCGCAACGTGCTGATCTCCATCATCCGCACCGACTATCCCTACGGCCAGGAACATGTGGTGCGGAGCGAACTGACTACCGGCCTCGATGCAGTGGAGATCAGGGCCGGCTATATGGAGATCCTGGATATCGAAGCTATTCTGAAAAAAAAGGGGATACAGGAGAAGGTGATCTTCTATGGCGTCGAGGATATCGCCACCGACAATCCGGTCTGGAAGCTCTTTGCCACCATCAAACGCCAGACTCCCAACTTCGTCCAGTTCTACCGGCTGCCGGCGGCAAAGCTTCAAGGTGTCGTGACGAGGGTGGAAATGTAAGGTCGATTGCCCTAACAGAGCGCACGCTTCAGGGTAAAGAAAAAGCTGGATCCCTGCCCGCTGCTCTGCACGGAGACGCTCCCTCCCTGCATCTGGACCAGGTGCTTGACGATGGAGAGCCCCAGACCGGTTCCTCCCTGATCGCGGCTTCTTGAGGCGTCCACCCGGTAAAAGCGTTCGAAAATGCGGGAAAGATCGCGCGACGGTATGCCTATTCCGGTGTCGTGCACCCCGAACCGTACCAGGTTTCCCTCCTCTGCAGCGCTCAGGGAAACGGTGCCGCCGGCGGGAGTGTATTTGATGGCGTTGTCCAACAGGTTTACCAGAACCTGTTCCAGGCGCCCCGGATCCGCCAGCACCAGCGGCGCCCCGCCGAGCCCGGCCACCTCGACCCGGATCCCCTTTTCCTGCCATTTAGGCTCCAAGAGGTGGGCCACATGCCCGGCGAGCGCCGGTAGGTTCACGCTGCGGGTTTCCAGCGGCATGTTTCCCGATTCGAGATGCGATAGGGTCAGCAGGTCGCTGACCAGGGTTGCCAGCCGCTCGGCGTGGGAAGCGATGATGGATACGAAGCGGGCCGCCTGCTGCGGGCTGCTCTCCAGGGCGCCGGCAAGTAGCGTCTCCGCATACCCCTTTATGATGGTGATCGGGGTGCGCAGTTCGTGGGAGACGTTGGCGACGAAATCCTTCCGGATGTTTTCCAGCTGACGTATCTCGGAGATGTCGTGGAATACCACGACCACCCCTTGCAAGCCGCCGTTCTCCGTGAGAGGAACCCAGTGGGTCAGCACCGTTTTTTCCTCGGCAGACCTGAGCAGCAGTTCCTCAAAGCGCTCCGCCTGGTTCGCGATTACCTCCCTGAAGGTATCGTGCAGCGCGGGGTGGCGCGAGATGTCGATAAGCGCCCTCCCCTCCACCTCTTCGGACAGTGAAAAGAGAGCTTTGAAAGCGGGGTTTACCAGAGTGATGCAGCCCGAGACATCGGCCACCATGATCCCTTCCCCAATGCCTCGCAGTATGGCGTTCAGGCGGTTTCTCTCCTCCTTGATCCTGACAAGCTCCCCCTCTATCCTGAGCGCCACCTCATTCAGTACACCCGCCAGGTGGCCGGCCGCGTCCCCCGTCTCAACGGCAAGCCGTCGGCTCCCCTCCCCTTTACCTATTCTGCCAGCAGCTTGCGCCAACTCATGCAGGGTTCTGGTGGTTTGTGCGAAATGGAGATAGTCGGCTAGCACCAGAAACAGAACCAGCGTAAGCGAAATGCCAAGTAAGACGGGGGTGTCGTGCAAGCCGAGAGAGAGCAGCACGCCGAGAAGGATAAAGGTTGCGAGCTGCGCCGTCGATAACCGTGAATTCACCCGACCTCCATCTTATAGCCGAAGCCGCGCACCGTCTTGATCATTTCTCCGGCACCCCCCATCTTGGTGCGCAGGCGCGTGATGTGCGTGTCCACCGTGCGGGTATCCTCGACGAAATTGTAGCCCCAGACGTCGCGCAAAAGGAGCTCACGGCTCTGGACCCTGCCAAGCCGCTGTGCCAGAGTGTGGAGCAGCTTGAACTCGGTACCGGTGACCACGATCTCGACGCCGTCAATAGCTACCAGATGCCTTGCCGTATCGATTGTGATGCGGCCGACCGTGATAATGGAATTGACGGCCTCCTCCGTTTGCGAGCGCCTCAGCACAGCCTTGACGCGCAGCAGGAGTTCCCGGGCGGAAAAAGGTTTCACCACGAAATCGTCGGCGCCCATCTCGAAACCGACGACCTTATCGATCTCCTCGCCTTTGGCGGTCAGCATGATGACCGGGATCTTCGCGGTCCGCTCCCCTTTTTTCAGCATCTTGCAGACCTCATTACCGTGCATCCCCGGGAGCATAAGGTCGAGGAGGATCAAATCCGGAAGGAACCTGGTGGCCTCCTCCAGTCCCGCGACGCCGTCCGGGGCGATCACCGTCCTGAATCCTTCCTGCTCCAGGTGGAACGCCACCAGATCCGCGATATCCCGTTCGTCTTCAATGATCAAAATGGTTTGCATTGTTCCTCACTTTAACAATAACCTGCCCTACTTAAATATCCTTATATGATCGCTCAGGGGTGGTGTGCCGGATGCCCCTCACAGCTCGGCGCGGTGGCTGCGCGGCGAGTACCTGACGGCCACCACCCTGATCAGGGCAAGCGACAGCGTGAGCAGTATCACCATGGCGAGCTGCTGCCACGGCATCTCCTTGTACCAGAATGCCATTACCTCGGTCAGCACGGTCACCATGACGGTGTCTATGATGTAGGTGACCTTGACCCTCCCCTCGCTGAAGTAGGCGAGCGCCGTGCGCAGAATCTCGACGATGGCGAGCACGGTCAGGATGTCCACCAGGATCGTCTTGAAGGCCGCGTGGAAGGGGAGAGAAAGGATGAGTCTCAGGTCGTAAAAGGTATAGACCACCCCCGCCAGCACCGCGAGCAGTATGGCAACGATCAACAAGCTCAAAAGCGCCCTGGCGCACTTCTCAAAAAAGCTGGACAACCCTGCATCGAACGTTTCAGCTACCCACATGTCCCCTCCTCTATCCACTCAAAATTGAACCTGATCAGTGCTGATCTGCAGCTCGCACCGGTACCGTGGAAAGTCCCCCTTTGAAAGAGGGGGATTTAGGGGGATTTGCCTTAAGGCGCCAATCGGCACTCCGTAGCAACCCAGGTAAAATCCCTCCGAGATCTTATGCTGCAGATCAGCACCATCGGTCTCTATATGGCGCCCATGGTAATCATCCACTGTTACAGTCCCGTTAAGGGTTCGTTATTCTTTGATGTCGGTGCAGAATTGCCCAGCCGCAGATGATTCCTCGACTCCCGGCAGTAAGCCCGCTAAAAAGGCCAGGCTTCGATCTTCACAAGAATATAGAGGATCGGTAACGATACCGTAACCTTCGCTTGCTAGTTTCTCCCGCAAAGACGCCGTCAAAAGGAGCTAACGATGAACTGGTATCATGGACTCACCCTTGGGAGGAAGATCCTGGCGGGATTTCTGCTGGTCGCATGCATTGCAGGGTTGAGCGGCATCCTTGCCGCCGGCAGCATCTGGGAGGTCGGCAGACGCGGAGAGCTCATGTACACGGGGAATCTGGTCCCGATCAGCGACCTCACCGATGTGGTAAAAGGGTACCAGAGCTCATTATCTCTCATGCGTGACATAGTGATCGACAAAGCGCCGCAAGAGCAGAAAGATCACCTGGAGATGCTGAAGCAGTCCGAAGGGAGGGTCGCCAAGGGACTCGCCTCTTTTTTCGCAGCGAACCGTTCCGCCGAGGCCGCCGTCCTGCAAAAGAGCCTAAGCGAGGACCTGAAGCTCTATGACTACTTCCGGGAAAAAATCGTGGAGCTTGCCACCACGGAGCGCCGCGACGAGGCAATCAACATCATGCGCACCCAGGCATCGGACGTCACTGAAAGAATCGACGCCAGCATCGCCGATATAATCGCCCTCAACAAGGCGCAGGCACGCAAGCGCCATACGGAGAACGCTGCGGCAGCACGCTACGCCCTCGCGGTCAGCGCCCTCTGCCTCTCCCTCGGAGTCGCGGCCGCCCTCGTCATCGGGTACCGGCTCTCGCGGAGCATCACGGGACCGCTTGCGACCATAGCCGGCAAGGTTGCCGCCATCGCCGGCGGAGACCTCACCGCGAGGATCGGCTGCTCAGCGGCCAAAGAGTCCAGAAACGAGCTGCATATCCTCTCCCGCGACGTCGACCGGATGGCAGACATGCTGCACCAAGTGGTGGCGAGGATCGCCCGGGAATCCGAGGCACTTTCCGCAGCCTCCAGCCACCTGAACGGCACCTCCGAGACCATGGCCCGAAGGGCGGAGCTCGCCTCAGGAGAGATCTATGCGGTGGCAAATTCCAGTGAAGAGATGAATCTGACCGCCTCCGAGATAGCGCGCAACTGCACGACCGCGGCCGACAATGTCTCGCAGGCAGACGATGCACTCACCCAGGGGCGCAAAAGCATGGGGGAGACCATAGCATCGATGCGGGCAATCGGCGACCACGCCCGCGACACGTCGCTGGTCATCTCTCAACTCGGCGAGCGGTCGCTGCAGATAGGCGAGATCACCGAGACCATCAACGACATCGCCGACCAGACCAACCTCCTGGCGCTGAACGCAGCCATAGAGGCAGCACGGGCAGGCGAGCAAGGCCGGGGATTCGCCGTCGTAGCCGATGAGGTGCGCGCTCTGGCGTCGCGCACCGCCTGCGCCACCGGGGAGATATCCGCGATGATAAAGTCGATACAAGCCGAGACGCGCCGGGCGATAACCGCAATGGACAAGGGAGTATCGGAAGCGGGCGCTGGAGTCAGGAAGGCGGAATGCACCGGCGAGGCGCTGGAGACGATTACGGCAACCATACGCTCCATCTCCGGGGAGGTCAGCCACATCGCGACTGCGGCAGAGGAGCAGAGTGCAACCGTGCACGGCATAACCGGCAACATCCAGCAGGTGACGACGATCATCAACGAGAGCGCGTCCGGGACCCAGCAGTTTGCCACCGCGGCGTCGGGACTGCACCTCATGGCAGTTGAACTCAAACGGATCGTGAGCGGGTTCGTCATCGAGGAACCGGCCGCCGCACCGGACCTGGCCCGGAATGACTGCCAGGGCCAAGCGTACCTGAACCATATGGCGCTTTCTCACGCGTAGAATAAGGAGTTGACACAACGCAGCTATGGAGATAATGTGATAACCCCAGTGCTTTACTCTGAGGTTCCTGCCGTCGATCTAAAAGGAAGAAGTATAGTGACCGAATACTCTAATATACTGATTATAAAACCGGGAGCGATAGGCGACCTGCTCCACCTCACTCCAGTCATTCGCATGCTTTCCCGGCGTTTTTCAAACGCAAAGATAACGCTCCTTGTAGGGTCCCCCTTAACTGCGGCACTGTTTGCTCACCACCCGGGCGTCTATGAGACCATTGTCTTCGACAAGACAGGGACCCATAGCACGTTTCGGGCACTGGTTTCGTTGCGGCGACGTTTGAAAGAATCGCACTATGATCTTATTCTGAACTTCCAGAGGAGCAATCTCAAATTATGGTTTCTAGCCCTTGCAGCATTGACATGCCGTGTGCTCATTTACCACAAAACAAGGACCAGGAAGGTGCACGCAGTCATAAACCATCTTGAAACTGTTTATCCTCTCGGAATTCAGCCTGATGACATGCACTTAGATCTCTTCCTATCCCCTGCGGACGAGGAGTACGCCACCAAAGTCATCGAGGCCCACAGCGGCCCGCTCATTGCTATGAACCCTGGAGCCAGCAACAGGATCAAGTGCTGGAGCCCACAACGTTTTGCCGAGCTTGCCGATCGTCTTTCAGCCGACTTGGGAGCCGGTGTGGTGATTGTCGGCGCTCAAAATGAGCGGGACCTGGGTGATGCCATCTGCGCCGGCATGCAGACCGCTCCCGTTAATCTGCTTGGCAAGACTGACTTGTTGCAGCTCGGGGCAATCCTGAAACGTTGCGACGTACTGGTAAGCGGCGACACTGGTCCGCTGCACATGGCAACTGCTGTCGGCACGCCGGCAGTTGCCCTCTTCGGCGCTATCGATCCTGGACGGACCGGACCGGTTGGCGAGGGACACCGTGTTATTCGCCATGAGGAATTGGGCTGCGTTCCCTGCAATGCCAAGAGGTGCAGGAATCGTAGATATCTCGAATGCATGGAGATGATTTCTGTGGATGAGGTCTTTTGGGCCGTGGCGCAGATACTTGAGGAGAGAAAGAGTGCTTTCCGCATAAGCCATAAGCAGTGCACAAACGAATCGTTTGCCAATAACACCCAATTTGACTTGATGACCAAGATCTGGTCACCTACGAGTGATGTATTGAGTGGATAGTTTTCGAGAGGCAAAACATGAAAAGGGCTTTCTCGTGTGTCCAAAAATGCGGACCATATCGAGAAAACCCTTTTCAAACGACTAACATACTACAATCTTTTCAGCGAGTTATTATTATTTGGTGCCGAAGGTCGGACTCGAACCGACAAGGGTTGCCCCGCTGGATTTTGAGTCCAGTGCGTCTACCAGTTTCACCACTCCGGCGAAGAAGGACTCCACTTATATCCTTAAAGTAAATATTCGTCAAGTGGATTTCCCGACGACAACCGCTTTTTGTCTATTCGCAGCATGATTTAAGCTGTGGCGACGCCTGGGACTTGCTGCGCAGAGCCAAAGCTATCTTTTGAAGGTGATTGACACCCTCCCGGTCACTGCTATATTAATACGCGATAATAATTCACGATAATAACACAGTAAAGGGGGCAGCCAATGCGAGATGAGTACCACGTCGTAGAAGATATTTTCCGCAAGCAGAGTTTTCCCGAATACTACCTGATCCTGCACGATTTTTCCAATGTTCTGGATGGGCATGAATTCTACAACACAAACAGGCCGAGCGCCGTCCCTGGCGGCGACAGGTTCCGTGGGCACGTCGCTTCCATGAAGGAACTCGGGATCGGTGCGGACCGGGGGGATATTCTGCTCAAGGTGCAGCGCCAAGCCGTGCGAAATCTCTCCGAGATCGACATGGATGCGGCAATCAGCTACCTGCGCATCCTCGCGATCGACAGGAAGGATCCCACCGTGCTTCACACCCTCGGATTGCCATTTAAGGATAGTCAGCACAAAGTGCCCCGCAGGCTTCCGTCGCCGCAGGAGCTTGAGATTCGTTTGGCGGTGAAACATTTCAAAGGTGAATCAGGAGTCATCGTCGTCGAGGGAACCCATGTCCGGAACGGGGGGCCATATATGATCAACCTCTGCAAGGGAGAGCCGACTTCGGAGGAGAGTTGGTATAATCCGGGTGGCCACTATCAAAGCTGCAGCAGGATCGTCCTCAAAAATCTGGAGCCGGCCAACCGATACTACATCAGGATGAGGATCGACGGCCCCACAGGGCCCGGCTCTTGGTCCCATCCGGTTTCCATAATCGTTCTCTAACTCCCCTCCCCATCGGTCCGCCATGAAAGTGGCGGGCCGAACACCCCACACTCTTCCTCGCCTCCTAACCGCCCAGCCATGCATCAAGCCGCCGTGCGGCCGCTATCTCCCCCCCCGCTTTCCAGGATCGAATCTACAAAGTCACCAACTGAACGCACCTTCAGAACATTCGTTCTCAGCTCCTGGCCGAAATCCGTATCGTAAAGTGTCAACTACGTCCGAAAAGGAGGCGAGAAAACCCTGAGGCGCGAATTCTCGACACAAAAAGCAGACAACGGCCGAAAGCGGAGCGAAAACTTTCGGAACGCGAAATATCGCCGGGAAAAAAGCTGTTACCTCCAAAAAAAAACAGTTAACGCGAAAGAGAAAGACGTTAGCTCGGAAAGACGAAACGAAGACTTCCGGAACTAGGTTTATCGCCGTGAAAAAGTTATCAACTCCGAAAAAAACCTGTTAACTCAGAAAAAAACCTGTCAACTCCGAAAAAAATCTGTTAACTCGAAAAAAATCTGTTAACTCGAAAAAGAAACCTGTTAACTCGGAAAAGAAACCTGTTAACTCGGAAAAAAGAAGCCAAAACTTTCGGAACTAGATTTCTCGCCGTGAAAAAAGCAGTTAATTCCGAAATAAACCTGTTAACTCAGAAAAAGGAAGCGAAAACTTTCGGAGCATGATTTCTCGCCGGAAAAAAAGTTGTTAACTCCGAAAAAAAGTTGTTAACTCCGAAAAAAAGTTGTTAACTCCGAAAGAAAACTGTTAACTCCGAAAGAAAACTGTTAACTCCGAAAGAAAACTGTTAACTCGAAAAAGAAAGCCGTTAACTCCGAAAAACAAAGCCCAAACTTTCGAAATAAGATTTCTGTTGTGATGCAAAGATCCTGGCAAGTCGATCCGCGCCTGTCGAGGCATATGGTGTCTCCTTTATCGAAGAATCTTATAATCTTATACGCCTGCCCGTCCCGACATGCTGGCGGGCACGCCGGCAACGCAATGCCACAAAGGAGAAGACGCATGAACGTCATCGGAATCAACGGCAGTCCGCGGAAAAAATGGAATACGGCCACACTGGTGGCCAAGGCGCTGGAAGGGGCAGCCGCCCAAGGGGCCAAAACGGAGCTGGTTCATCTCTACGACCTCGATTTCAAAGGGTGCAGGAGCTGCTTCGCCTGCAAAACCAGGGGAGGCGAAAGTTACGGAAAATGTGTCTTAAACGACGATCTGGCACCAGTGCTGGAAAAGATCGCCGCAGCCGATGCCCTCGTCATCGGTTCGCCAATCTACTTCGGAACGGTCACCGGCGAGACGCGCAGTTTTCTTGAGCGCCTGCTGTTTCCCTACCTAACCTATACGGTGCCTTATGGCACCCTGTTCCCGAAGAAAATCAAGACCGGCTTTATCTACACCATGAATGTTCAGGAAGAGCAGAGCAAGGAGTACGGCTACGAACAGGTCTTCAAAACCAATGAGCTCTATGTGAACCTGCTTCTTGGCTCTGCCGAGACACTATGCGCATTTGACACCTGCCAGGTGGACGACTATTCCAAGGTGGTGATCGAAAGCTTCGATCCGATTCACAAGGCTCGGCGCCGTGCCGAGGTATTGCCGGTGGAGCGCCAGCGTGCCTTTGAGCTGGGAAAGCGATTATCTGGAGCCGAAAGCCTCGAAGCATAGCGGTGAATGGGTCGGTCCTCCAGTTCAGGATATTTAAGTCCTGGGAAGAGGCGCCGCCAGCCCCATAAACTCTCCCTCTCCCTCCGGGAGAGGGACGGGGTGAGGGATCCGGCGCTTATGTGATCCCAAGGTGGCATAAGGTTATTCTCGGGGCTTGGAAGCTGTCTGCCTGATCATCGCTATGGCGTTGCCCTCACCCTACCCCTCTCCCGGAGGGAGAGGGGACTCTTGAAATTCCTCGGCGGAAGATCATCGCTAATCAGGTAATTTTATGTGCCCCCCTGCCCCGCACGCGCAGGTCACGCCGTTAGCCGTTGGATAAAGGAATGATGATGAACGAAGCTCATTTCAATAGAAATCTTACCGTTGAAGACGCATTGAGGATTGAGCGACTACTTATGCCCCCGGAGAAAATCTGGTCTCGCGGAGGAGTCGTTACTATAGCCATGCTTTTTGCTATTGGTATGACCCTAGGTAAGGCTTTGGGGTCAAGTGTGATTGCCATAGGAATTACCTGCATATTTGGCGTTGTCGTTATCGTGATGATCCCCAAAGCGATTGATAAGTCTTCGACAAAAGCGAAACGAAAGTACTACACAGATAATTTAAAAGACAAAGAAGGTGCCCTGACACCAGAAAAAATAATCGTAATTACAGAAGAAGTAACGAGCGAATTAAAGTGGAGTATGTTCAACCGACTTGAAGTCGTGGACGATCTTGCTTTCGTTGCCAAAGGGCAAGAATATCTGGGGTTCGCTCCGTATATGTTCCAATCTCCCGAAGATTGGGAGCGCTGCAAGAACCTGATTATCGAAAAGAAGAAGTCCCAACCACACCGTTAGGCAGTGAAAGAGGAGATTCAATGAACAACGATGAGATTAAAGCGGTGTTCGAACAACAAGCCGCAGGCTACGATAAGCAATGGACAAGAATGGCGCCTATCAACAATGGTCTGTACTTTCTTCTGGAGTCTGTGTTTGCTGAGTTGCCATCAGAAGCTCGAATTCTCTGTGTCGGCGTTGGGACAGGGAAAGAGTTAATCCACTTGGCTAATAGATTCCCCAAATGGCGCTTTACTGCGGTGCAACCAGATTGAAGAGCTGGGAATCACCTCTCGATGCTATCTTCACGAAGGTTATCTCGATTCGCTGCCGACCGGAGTGATTCATGATGCGGCTACCTGTTTTCTGGTGTCTCAATTTATTGTAGAGAAGGAAGCTCGCTCAGAATTCTTCCACCAAATAGCTGACAGGCTTAAGCCTGGAGGAATTTTGGCGAACTCCGATTTGTCGGCTGAAGTGGGCTCAGGAAGTTATGAAGCGCTGCTTCGTGTATGGCAGAGTGTGATGGCGCCATCAGATGCTTCAGCTGAAGAGCTAAATCGAATGAGGGCTGCGTATGCTAAAGACGTAGCGGTTTTGCCGCCAGCTGCGGTCGCTTCCATCATTGAGTCCGGAGGCTTTGAGGCTCCAGTACAATTTTTTCAGGCAGGTTTAATTCACGCCTGGCTTGCCAAGCGTACCGCTGACAATATCGCCTAACCATTCGGCGGCAGACGCGGGACCGCGGGGAGTGGGGGTGTTCGGGTAAAACTTGGGGGCGCCCATGCGAACATGCGAAACAGAAAGCTTTGGGGTCGGACCAAACTAACAGCCCGTAATCCTAAAGCAAGTTCGTATTTTATCCCCTTTTTTCAGCCTTTAAGCCGCGTTTTGGATGGCAAAATGAAGCCTTTAAGATTGTCACGGCAAACGAAGCTCCAACAAGGCAGTTGGATCGGGGCCGGAAAGCCGCCCGATCAACTCCCGACCGTTGATTCAGTAAATGATCTAGTCTCGTTCGAAGATCGCCACTGTTAATCCGAATCAATTGCATGGAGAAACACAGGAGCAACCCGTTGAGCGGATCAACAGGCTGCTCCGCAAACTAGCAAAAATAGATCTGTTCCGGTTTTGCCTCTGGAAGCTTGTGTCGGGAGAAGGAAGGGCAGACAACGCGTATAAGATTATAAGATTCTACTCAGCACTTGAGAGGCATAGCAACGAGTGGATGTAATCGTTGTGATCTCAACCAATCGGGAGAGGAAATTCTCCCAGTCAGCATTGTCAGCAAAAATGTCTCTGCACTCAATCCTTCGGCAAAAGATGTGATGCAAAGATCCTGGCAAGCCGATCCGCGCCTGTCGAGGCATATGGTATCTCCTCTGTCGAAGAATCTTATAATCTTATACGCGTCCCCCTGCCCCCATTCACAGTGTCAGGGATTAACGGCTTGACACTAGATGGCAAATGAAGTACTGATGCCGTTATAGTGATTAAAGTAGCTTTTGAAAAACCGCCTTTGACACCATGAGAAGAAGCCGCCGGGTTGGTGTTAAACTGACAGGCGGTTTTTTGTTCTTTTTGTCCGGGTTCCTGGATCCGTCAGACCCAGGCAGACAAGGGATTGCAGGATGGCGGCGCGGCGGACAAAACGAGATAGGATGTGGCTGATTGAACAAAGACAAGGAAACTGAACGCGCTGAACTCCACAAAATGATCTGGCGCATCGCCAACGATTTGCGTGGCAGTATTGATGGCTGGGACTTCAAAAGTTATGTGCTCGGCATGCTGTTTTACCGCTTCATCTCTGAGAACCTTGCCAGTTACCTCAATGAGCAGGAACGCATGGCAGGCGATCCGGACTTCGATTACGCCCGCTTGAGCGATGTCGATGCCGAATTCGGGCGGGACGAGACGGTCAAGGAAAAGGGTTTCTACATCCTACCTTCCGACCTCTTTGTCAATGTGCGCACCCGGGCCCGACATGACTCCAACCTCAACGAAACCCTTAGTATAGTTTTTGCCGACATAGAACGTTCCGCAGCGGGTGCCGATAGCGAGGACGATTTCAAGGGACTGTTTGACGACCTTGATGTGAACTCAAGCAAACTCGGTCCCACGGTGGTCAAGCGCAACGAAAAGCTGGTGAAGCTGCTCGACGCCATCGGCGACCTGCCGCTTCACAAAGGCTCCGGCACTTTTTCTCGCAACACCATCGACCTGTTTGGTGACGCCTACGAATACCTGATGCAAATGTATGCCTCCACCGCCGGAAAATCGGGCGGTGAGTTCTATACCCCGCAGGAGGTCTCCGAACTGCTCGCCCGCATCACCGTAGTGGGCAAGAGCGAGGTCAACAAAGTCTACGATCCGGCCTGCGGCTCTGGTTCGCTGCTGCTCAATTTCGTCAAGGTTCTGGGTCACGACAAAGTGCGCCAGGGTTTCTTCGGCCAGGAAATCAACCTAACCACCTATAACTTGTGCCGTATCAACATGTTCCTGCACGACGTCAATTACGAGAAGTTCGACATCGCCCACGGCGACACGCTTACTGACCCGGCGCATTGGGATGATGAGCCCTTCGAAGCCATCGTCTCCAATCCACCATACTCGATCAGGTGGGACGGCGATGCCAACCCCTTGCTCATCAACGACCCCCGTTTCGCACCCGCGGGGGTGCTGGCCCCCAAGAGCAAGGCGGATCTCGCCTTTACCATGCATATCCTTTCCTGGCTGGCGGTGAACGGTACGGCGGCCATCGTCGAATATCCCGGCGTACTCTATCGCGGCGGTGCGGAACAGAAGATCCGCCAGTACCTGATCGACAACAACTACGTCGATGCCGTCATACAGCTGCCGCCGGACCTCTTTTTCGGCACCACCATAGCCACCTGCATCATCGTGCTGAAAAAGTCCAAGGGCGACAACGCAACCCTGTTCATTGATGCTTCCGCCGGATTCGTGCGCAGCGGCAACAAGAACAAGCTCACCGGCGCCCACCAGAAAAAAATCCTCGACGCCTTCATTGCACGCAAAGACATTGACCACTTTGCCCGATTGGTGAATAACGGAGACATTGCAGAGAATAGCTACAACATCTCCGTCACCTCTTATGTCGAGCAGCGGGATAACAGCGAAGCGGTGGATATCAAGGCGCTCAATTCCGAGATTGCCCGCATCGTGGCACGGCAGGCGGAGCTGAGGATACAGATCGATGTTATCGTGGCTGATTTGGAAAGGGACAGGCATGAGCAGAATTGACGACCTCATAAAACATCTATGCCCTAAGGGGGTGGAATACAAGGCTATTGGTGACTTTGGTGAGTTGCTCCGTGGCAACGGGATGCCAAAATCGGATTTTGCGGAGTCTGGGGTCGGTTGTATTCATTATGGGCAGATTTATACCTATTATGGCGCCTGGGCGACAGAAACGATTTCGTATGTTTCGGCGCAGAAAGCAGAAAAACTTACGCAGGTCAACCCAGGCGATCTGATCATCACAAACACTAGCGAGAACATGGATGACGTGTGCAAGGCGGTAGCTTGGATAGGACAATACCAGGTCGTTACAGGTGGTCACGCTACTGTGCTTAAGCACAACCAAGACCCTAGATACCTCTCTTACTACATGCAAACGCCGCGCTTCTTCACTGAGAAGAGGAGGCACGCGACAGGCACGAAGGTCATTGATGTATCTGCAAAGAGCCTCGCAAAGATTATGATTCCCGTCCCGCCTCTCGAAGTGCAACGCGAAATCGTGAAGGTGCTAGACACTTTCAGGGAACTGGAGGTGGGGTTGGAGGCTGAACTGGAGGGGGAACTAGAGGCGCGCCGGCGGCAGTACCAGTACTGCCGTGACACGCTGCTCGCCTTCTGCGATAAGGAAATTCGCTGGGACACGCTGGGTGAAGTTGGGGAGTTCTTTCGCGGGCGGCGCTTCACCAAGGCGGATTACGTCGAGGACGGGGTGGGCTGTATCCACTATGGCGAGATTTACACCCACTATGGAATTTCAGCGATTGAGGTTATTTCTCATGTGCGGCCTGAGATGAAATCGACTTTGCGTTTCGCCAAGCCTGGAGATGTGGTGATCACTGATGTTGGCGAAACTGTCGAAGATGTCGGCAAAGCCGTCGCATGGATTGGCAGCGAAGAGGTGGCCATACATGACCACTGCTATGCATTCCGTCACTCGATGAATCCAAAGTTCGTATCCTACTGCATGCAGACAACTTCATTCATCGCAGAAAAAGCGAAGTATGTGGCTCGCACCAAAGTGAACACGCTTCTGATGAACGGTTTTTCCAAAATTCGCATTCCTGTCCCATCGCTCGATGAGCAAGAACGCATCGTCGCTATCCTCGACAAGTTCGATGCGCTGGTGAATGACCTCAGTAACCGCCTGCCCGCCGAGATCAAGGCACGCCGTCAGCAGTATGCCCATTACCGCGACCGTTTACTCAGTTTCTCGGAGGCTGCATGAACGAAAATCCCACCCCGTACCGGATCGAACCGATTGCGCTTTCCAATGAGAGTACGGTCGTCGCCCAATTCCTGGTCGACGGGGTGCGGGAAACGGCCTATCAGTCTGAGGCTGAGATGGAAAAAGCGTTCATCAAGCAGTTGCAGTTGCAGGCCTACGAATACTTGCCGATCACCTCAGAGGCCGATCTGACCGCAAACCTGCGCCGTCAGATGGAGAAGCTCAATAAAATCTCCTTTTCCGATGCAGAATGGGAGCGTTTCTTTGCCACCTGTGTTGCCGGGGCCAATGACGGCATCGTGGAGAAGACCACACGCATTCAGGAAGACTATATCCAGGTGCTTAAGCGTGACGATGGTACTGTCAAGAACATCTACCTGATCGACAAACAGCAGATCCACAACAACAACCTGCAGGTTATCAACCAGTACGAGGTGGAGGGCACCCGGTCAAACCGCTACGACGTAACGGTACTGGTCAACGGCCTTCCCATGGTGCATGTGGAATTGAAGCGCCGCGGGGTGGACATCCGCGAGGCTTTCAACCAGATCAACCGCTACCAGCGCGACAGTTTCTGGGCGGGTTCCGGCCTCTTCGAATACGTGCAGCTGTTCATCATCAGTAACGGCACGCTGACCAAATACTACAGCAACACGGTGCGAGACGGCCACTTGGCTGAACAAAGGAGCAAGCGCTCGCGCCAGAAGACCTCCAATAGTTTTTCCTTCACCAGTTGGTGGGCCGACGCGAACAACCACCCCATCACTGAGCTGACCGGATTCGCCAAGACCTTTTTCGCCAAGCACACCCTGCTGAACGTCCTGACCAAATACTGCGTGTTCGATGTGGATCGCAAACTGCTGGTGATGAGGCCCTATCAGATCGTGGCGGCAGAACAGATTCTGCAACGCATAGCAACCAGCACCAACCACCGGCAATTGGGTCGCACCGTCGCGGGCGGTTACATCTGGCACACTACCGGCAGCGGCAAGACTCTGACCAGTTTCAAGGCGGCGCAACTGGCGCGGGGGCTGCAAGTGATCTACAAGGTGCTGTTTGTGGTCGACCGCAAGGATCTGGACTATCAGACCATGCGTGAGTACGAGCGCTTTGAGAAAGGGGCGGCCAACTCAAATGCCTCGACGGCGGTGCTGCAACGGCAGTTGGAAGAACCGAACGCTCGCATCATCATCACTACCATCCAGAAACTTTCCCGCTTCGTCGCGAAGAACAAGAAGCATCCGGTGTATGACCAGCATGTGGTGGTGATTTTCGACGAGTGCCACCGCAGCCAGTTCGGCGACATGCATACAGAGATTACCCGGGTCTTCAAGCGCTACCACCTGTTCGGTTTCACCGGCACACCGATTTTCGCCGACAACGCGGGCAGCCACGGCAACCCGCTGCGGCGCACCACCGAGCAGACCTTTGGCAACAAGCTGCACACCTACACGATCGTCGACGCCATCAACGACAAGAACGTGCTCCCCTTCCGCATCGACTACATCAATACAATCAAGACATCTCGCACCATCAAGGACAAGAAGGTGTCGGCCATCGATACGGAGCGGGCGCTGCTGGCCCCGGTACGCACCACGCAGATCGTGAACTATATCCGCGAGCACTTCGACCAGAAAACCAAGCGCGCCGCTTCCTACCGCGTAGCTGGCCGGCGGCTATCCGGCTTCAACTCGCTGTTCGCCACTGCCTCCATCGAGGCGGCCAAACGCTACTATGCCGAGTTCGTCCAGCAAGAAAAAGAGCTGCCGCCCGCGCGGCGTCTCAAGGTCGGCCTGATCTACAGCTTTGCCCCCAACGAGGAAGATACCGATGGCCTGCTGAGCGAGGAGGAATTCGAAGTCGAAGGGCTGGATCAAAACTCGCGCGACTTTCTGGATGCCGCGATCAAAGACTACAACGCCTTGTTCGGCACGAGCTTTGACACCTCGGCGGACAGGTTTCAGAACTACTACAAGGACCTGTCGCTGCGCCTGAAAAACCGTGAGTTGGATCTGGTTATCGTGGTGAACATGTTCCTGACCGGTTTCGATGCCACCACGCTTAACACCCTGTGGACGGACAAAAACCTGCGTGCCCACGGGCTGATTCAGGCATTTTCACGCACCAACCGCATACTCAATTCGGTCAAGACCTACGGCAACATCGTTTCTTTCCGCAATCTCGAACAAGAAACCAACGACGCGCTGGCCCTCTTCGGTAACAAGGATGCCAAGGGCATTGTCCTGTTGAAACCTTACGCCGAGTACTACAAGGAGTACCGAGCACGGATTGAGGAATTGGTTGAAAAATATCCGCTCGGCACTGCCATTGTCGGCGAAGGGGCACAGAAGGCGTTTATCAGGCTCTTTGGCGCGATCCTGCGGCTGAAAAACATCCTCACGGCATTCGACGATTTCACGGGCAACGAAATTCTAAGCGAGCGGGACTTCCAGGATTACCAGAGTCTCTATCTGAATCTGTACGCCGAATTCCGCGGCGCGTCGGAAGCGGATAAAGAGTCGATCAACGACGATGTGGTGTTCGAGATAGAGCTGATCAAGCAGGTCGAGATCAACGTCGACTACATCCTTATGCTGGTAGAGAAATATCTGAAGAAGAAGGGGACGGGCGAAGATAAGGAGATCCGGGCCGCCATCGACCGTGCGGTCAATGCCAGTCCCAGCCTGCGCAACAAAAAAGACCTCATCGAGCAGTTTGTGGATTCCGTCTCCACAACAGCCAAGGTCGATGTTGCGTGGGTCGCGTTCATTGCAGCCAAAAAGATTGAAGAGCTTGACAGGATCATCGCGGATGAAGGGCTCAATGCCGGTGAGACGAAAGCATTCGTTGATAACGCATTCCGGGACGGCACGATCCCGGCCACCGGCACGGCAATCACGAAGATCCTGCCGCCGGTTTCTAGGTTTAACAAAGACAATGGTCATGCGCTGAAGAAGCAAACAGTGCTAGACAAATTGGGTGCGTTCTTCGATCGTTTCTTCAGCCTGATATGAGGATATTAAGGGTATAAGTATGGGAGAACGCAGGTAACATTACGGCAAAGGCTGGGGGTCCTGTCTTTATTCTTGCTAACCTTTCGGCGGTTCCATCACAAACTCAGCGCTTTATGAGCAAGAAACCAGACTTGCCCCAGTCCCTCACTTACGTTTGGACTAAAGAGGTGCCATGCCAAAGCAAATGGAAGGAATAATAGGCAAATTAACTGAACTCGCTTCTCTAGATTTTGCAGGTAAAGGGGAGGCTTTTGTTGAGTCAAGATACTTAACTCCGCTGCTGCTATGCCTCGGGTATGAAGAGTATAAAGACTACGAAGTGTTACGTCACGGGGACGATGGAACAAATTTTAAACTCCGTTATCCGCCGGTTGAAAAAGGTGCCGTCAAAGTTAAACACTACAATCCAGATTTCATGCCGACAATACGCAAAAAGGTTTTCTGGATAATTGAAGCCAAATCAGCCAAAGATGTTGAATATCCTTTTGCATATAGTTACGTTGTTCAAGGGTTACAATACTGTATCCATCCTGAAATACAGGCTAAGTATTTAATAGTTTCAAATGGTTTACATACCTCAATATACGACTCTCATGGTGCTGTATTTTTGGGCCAAAATATATTTGAACCAATTATGACTTTTAAAAGTACTGACATTCTAAGCAAATGGCACGAAATTTATCAACTTTTATCGGTTGAAACATTACGAACGAGGATAGAAGACGATTTAAGAAAAATGTATGAAAAGCTGTGCATGTCAAGCCTTGACAAGCAGTATCCAGATCGGTTAATCCATACAATTGGCATCTCACGAAGCGATTTATCTCAACAAATAGCACGAGAGGTTATTAGACTTAACGGTGAATCTATAAGTAAATCACTCAAAGCGCATCAAAATGGTTTTTCGAGTCTGTCATTAGAAAATTTATTTGCGATGATGAATTTCCCTTTGGGGCCAGGCGAATGCGCAGGTCAGCATTTTTTTGAACGCTGTATCAAAGAAGGCAAAGATATTGCTGAAGTATTCAAGCAACTAACTTACGATTTTGCAGTACAGTCCATTTTTCGCAAAGAGCATACTTTTGTAGCGGTTTGTTTAATATATAAAACCACACAAGACTCTAATCTAAAAGCACTAGCAAAATCATTTCTGGACGAACACAAAAGTGGAAAACTGTCTATTTTGAACCGCGCCGAATGTGCATCAATACGAATGATTCGAAAGCTATTAATTATCAAAGCATTTCCTGAAATTCGTAAGACAATAAAGGCTCAGTTAGAATCTGCTCCAGAAATTATGAGATTTGTACAGCCGCCGACCGTTTTAGACTATACCTCTGTCGATGAAATAATAATTCGCCATGAAACATTCACCTACTTACGGAATCTTTCTGGAAACCAATTACAAACGTTTACCAAGGAAATGGAACAACTAGAAGCATCTATGGAGCAGGAATTCAAACAGGCAGCGTCAAAAGTAACCAGCAGCGAACATGAGCTTAACGGTTTTGTATATTATGGTAAAGGCGGCATTCATTGGGCCTTTAGGAATATTCTTGATAATTTTGATTGTGGTGATCTGTGATCTAAGTATTACATTGTGAGAGAGGATAATATGCAGCAGGAGTACGAGGTAACCTGGCCCAATTTACCTATAAAGTATCTAATACTTGCGTCCGAAAAGTACATAGTTTTCATTGATCATGAAAATGATATCGACTGGGCAACTAAAGCTGACTATGATCACGTTGATATCGACAAGCATAACACTATTATGAATAAAGCAGCGTTATTAGAATGCATCCCATGCAATCACTTCGAAGATAAAACGATTGTAAACTTCAAAAGGATGATTGGCGAAGCTTATTGTAGAAGTTTCAAACATGATTATTCTAACGCTGAGGCGATGCTCGAATATGCGCAAACTTTCATAGAAGCACGAAACGCTGAACAATCAAGGTTTTGGTATCTGTCTGCAACAGGTGTAACAACACTAGCATTTGTTTGCAGCGGTATGCTTGTATGGATTTTTCGAAAAAATATGATTCCTATTGTAGGTAAGTTTGCGATTGTATTATTCATTGCAACAGTTGCAGGGTCACTGGGTGCGTTCCTATCCGTCGTAATGAGAATGGGAACCTCAAGGATGGACTCCGCAGCGGGTAAGAAGCTTCATTACTTAGAAGGATCTTTAAAGGTAATATCAGGGGCCGTATCTGCAATTTTGCTGGGACTTGCGGTAAATGCGGAAATTATTGTTCCAGCTTTCAGCAAATTAAAAAAAACCTATCTAGCAATGATATTAGTAGGATTTATAGCAGGAGGAAGTGAACGGTGGGCACCTTCAATTATAAATAAAGTAAGTGGTACAAAAGATAACGGGGATAAACAAATACCTGGAACAGAGTAAATTCTAAACAGGCACATTGGAGGTGCTTAAAATGAGAAGAACTGCAATATTAATTGAAGCTGCTAATGTAAAAGGATGTAAATACATTCCTGGTGCCGAAGCTGACGTAAGAAACTACCAAAGGTATCTAAAAACATCAACAGGTGGCGCCTGGTTTGAATCAGAGATATTGACTTTAACTAAGCCTTCTTCCACGACGCTGTTAACTACAATTGAACGTGCTCAATCCGTTTCTGACTATTTATTTATTTCATTTTCTGGACATGGGTATATGAAAAAACCACCATACGGATCATTCATAGCCCCATCTGAAAAAGAATTAACAATACTTTGCTTAAACGATGATGAACAGGTCCCGCTATCTATAATTAATCCCCGTATCAGAAACTTTGTGATAGCTGACTCTTGTAGGGGCTACGAGGAAGAAATATTAGAAAAAGCATATAAGGCTGAGAGCAGAGCACTTAATTTTGCTGAAGGTATTGCACGGCAAGTTTTTGACCACGCAGTGTTATCTGCAGAGATTGGTCAAGCGGTAGCATATTCGTGTGGCATTAATGAATCCGCTGGCGAAGATAAAAATCGAGGAGGATACTTTTCTGCTGCAATGATGGAGTGTGGATTAGCATTCGCCACATATGGTACGCAGAGGGCAATAAGTGTTGAAGAGGTTTTTCGCTGCGCATTCCAAAAAGTAAAAGCCCAGGCAGCAACGCAAAACCCGGAATATACGCCTGGTCGTCGAATAGCCCATTTCCCTTTCGCTGTGCGTAATTAGGAATCCCTTCGACTATAAAAGGTCACAGTGCTGCGGGCAAATTTAAAATATTCTCTATAATCCTGTACCAACCGTCAAGGTACGACTTGCTTCCAGTCAGAACGACTAAGGGCACTGGTGGATTTTCAAGGATAAACGACTTATAAACATCCACCGGTGCCCACCAGATATTGTGACAGTTAGGAGTGGCCTGTTTACCGGTGGTGGGTAGGGCCCATTTCATGGCCAGGACATTCTGGGTGCGGACGGAACTAAATTCGACCTTTATTTATAAGATTCCAATAGTGTTCGCCGAGTACGGTGAGCCTGCAGGGCTTGGAGTTCATGGCGGCGAAATACATATGCTCTTCTCCAACAGGTTTTACCAGATTCAGGCGATTAAGCTTTTGCAAGACGGCAAATTTCCGATTATTCTCTGGATCCGGTGCAATCCCATGATTTGGTGCAGGCGGCTGAGGTTCAAAACTTGGGTCTAGAGGGTATTCGTAACTAGGCGTATGGAAAAGAGAGGTAATTTGCTTTAAATCGGTCAACTGGATCGGCGGCGCAACCTTCCTGAGAGACGTGAAAGCCTTGACGTTTGTTTTAAATATAGGCCGTTGCTCCCATGCTCCTAACGATTGGTCTATGTGTGCGTAGATGCTTCCAGGAGTTATATCACCAAGGAGGTTGGCTGCGCCACCGTTCAGTGCGTCCACAAGAAGTGATGTGAACACCCCAGATCCGTTTGCTTCTTGGGCATACTGGTCTTTGCTGGAGGCTGTTAGGATGGTCATCCCTTCGCTTAGCAGTGCTTTATCACCAAGTGATTTTGGTGTGCCTGCTACGCCTGAGTGGCAACTATCAAGAATTAGGATTTTGTTCTTTGCCTTCGATTCATTGGCAAAATTCAATACTTCTTCAAGAGGCAAACCATCATCGCCGTCTTCACATTCAGAGGTTACTAAATAGCCGCCTGCGTCTTCGACATGTCCATGGCCCGCGAAGTAAAGGAGTGCGATTTTGCTATCATCCGCGAAGAGCGCTTTCACGTCATCTTTTAGCTGTTTTCGACTAACCGCGGTTTTATCATCGACGCCTGTAACTTGCTTTACATCGAAATTCAACTGTCCGTCCATGTGGCGCATGAGCACTTGGCTAACCGCGTATGCGTCATTTACACAGCCATACAGATGGCCCGCCTTTGGGTAGTAGTTAATTCCTACAACAAGGGCCTTTTTCATTTTGCATTCTTCCCTTCGCCCATCATCTGGGTCACCGCGTTTGCAATGCCATCCCATGTCCAGTTGATTACGCGATTTCGAGCCAGCCCCGTAGGCAAGGAACTAGTTGAATCAGCACCGGCTACATACACACCGAACACCGGAACGTTCTGAGCCTTTGCCATTGCGATCTCTTTGACAACACCTGTGGCTGTAGCCATATGCTTGCCTACAAGGACAATGACGAAGTGAGTCTTATTGATCTTGGCAGTAACCAGTGCCTCCCACTGCGATTGTAACATTGGTGCTTTGGCGGACCAGTCTTCATGTGAGAACGGGGTCTTGGAGTGCCAAGCTTGTCCTGCGAACAGTAGTTTCTCGTTACTGTTATTGTCGACATCAAAACTAATGAATGCGCGTGGTTCGGCCATCTTTCCTCCGGTGATTAATAGGGAAACGAGTCAGTGTAGGATGATGGGTGCTGGTTGGTGCTAGCGAACATAACATTTTGCACTTTAAAATTGTATAAAATTCACATTTATTTTTTAAGACGTGTCAAGACCTTTCAAAGCCAAACCCCATATGTCTTTATCGTCAATCAGTACCAATACCCCTCGCTAAGCGCAGCTGGCTGCGTGGTTACATTTTGGGTTCCTAGGCTTTTGAGTCCAGTGCGTCTACCAGTTTCACCACTCCGATTGAATAGTTTTGTCAAAAGAAGCGGGGTCTGGAAATGGACATGACGGTGTCCCCAGACTGCCCCCCAAGCTTCGTCGTCTTTCTATAATACTGGCATCAACGACATCCGATGTTCCCCATCAAAATGGTGCCCTCCCAAACAGCCAGTGGAATCCTGCCGCGACAGATGCTCTACGTGGTCAGTCGGCCCATGGGGAACATGCCGACGATGGACCCGGACTGCACCATGGCAGTGCAAGCACCTGATATTTGGTGTGGAACCGCTTTCCAGATCAGATGCCATTACTATCGTCCACTCGCCATTATTGCCACCACGTGATTCACACCGGTTCATCAAATTTTTGGACATACTCTCCCCTTTTATGAACTCACCGCTGCATAATTTCCTATTCGCCTTCTCACCTGATTTTATCCATCAACCAGTTTAGAAGGCCCTGTTCAATTACCATCTCTGCTAGTCTATTTGGCAGTACAAGTTGTATCGGACTTGCACTATCAGATACTACTGCGGCAAGTTTTGCGTCTGGGGAATGCACTACAAAGAACAATTTGCGATATTTTCCACTATCAAATTTCCGCGAGTATGACTGGAACTCCTGCATCGTAGCCTTTGACTTCACTTGAACCTGGTACATCTCCTTATTTATTGGATCTTCAAGCTCAATATCAGAATATTTCAGTGTCTGCCCCAGAATTGAAACCCTTCTCCACCCTGCAGAGCTAAACAAAAGGTCCGCCAACGTCTCAAAATCCTTCCAGTGAAGCCTCTTTAGACCGGCCCTTACATATTCATTCAAGCTCGCTTTTGCGTTAAAAATGGCGGCATATTCGGGACTGGATTGGCAGTTGATAAGTCTAACTAGCTCATTAACTTCTCGGACCTTACATATAGTTCCTCTAAAACCCTGAAGTTTCGCTAAACGACCAGGAATTTGCGCAGCAAACAGTGACCGTCCACAAACATCCTGACAGTGCCATTTTTCTATTTTTCTATATTTTGATATGTCGTCGCTGAAAATTTCAGAACCGCAGACTTTACACCACCACAATTGATTTTTGTAGAAGGTGATCCAAATATCTTCACCCGTCGATTTGCAAATTTGTTGCAGAGCCGTTAAATCACGAGTGGCCGTGGCTTTGTGGGGAGTTGCCAATTGAAGTTGTTTCTGAATTGTTAACCATGCCCCATTGTTGATGTCTTGAATGGTCTGTTTAGGCCACCCGATCCTGATTAGGTTTTCTTCAATGCTGGATTTTTCCCACTTCCCTTTCTCGCCGAGTTTCACATAATATGCATTTTTACAAGTGATCAGGGACATATGTTCCTTTTCAAGTAGATTCAGACATTTCAATCGTCCAAAAGAAGACATCATGCGTCGGTATAGCAGGCAAATTGTAAAATATCAATCTTTAAGTGGTTTGCCATCGGGAGACAGCTGGCGAAGCCAAAAGGCTGAGGGGGCAGGTCTTTATTCCTCCTAACCTTTCGGCGGTTACACCACAAACTCTGCGTTTATGAGCAAAAAACAAGACTTGACCCCAGGCCCTCCTCTGCCCTGCTCCCTCTCTGCCCTGCTCCCTCTTTCTCACCGATTTTAACCGGCGCAACAAGACTTGACCCCGCCGCGTTTCTCACTGCTGTCTCAACTACTCGTGCAAGAGGCTCCAGCCGACCAGCTCCCTGGAGAAAGTTTTAGGGTCGGACCAAGCTAACAGCCCGTAATCCTAAAGAAAGTTCGTATTTTATCCCCATTTTTCAGGTTTAAAGCCACGTTTTGGATGGCAAAATGAAGCCTTCAAGATTGTCACGGCAAACGAAGCTCCAACAAGGCAATTGGATCGGGGCAGGAAAGCCGCCCGATCAACTCCCGACCGTTGGCCGGATGAAAAAAGCAACACTTTTATGTAGGAAGCTAACGAAGACGGCGGAACAAGGCGAGACCCCAATGGGACCGGGTGTTGATATATTTAATAACTCCAGGTATGGTTGTGCCATGCCGCGAAAGGAACGCATCCACATACCGGGGGCCGTGTACCATTGGCTGGGCTGCCTTCTTCACCAGCTTTCGTCAGCCGCCCACTGGTTCCGGCTCGACACACCTCTTCAATCCATCTTTGCTTCCGGAATCAGCTCTGACCCATCTTCAGCAGTCTTCCAGAATTCAACAGCTAACCTCGGCTTGTCCGGCGTTCACTAACTTCCTCAAACTTCTGATCGTACAGCCAGCGTCCCTCAGGCATCCACCTTTTTGATTCACTGGAGAGTTTTTCCAGCGGGAAACTGGTTAGAGGCGGCGCTTATTTTATGTTGTGTCCCCTAGAATCCTCGCTCAGTGCGGCCCCTTGCTTTTTTGTAACCGCTGGACTACAACATCATAATGTATATCGTCAAAACGCTTCCCGAATTCGATGCCCGGCTGGCCCCAAAGACCGCTCCACTCGGTACTGGAGAATTGACCCCCATGACAAAAAAAATCAGCGTATCCAATCTGCCGGAATTCGACCTTGCTAGGCAGCTAAATAGCGAAGCGGACATTGCAGCGTATATAACCATGGTGATCGAAGAAGGCGATGCTGCTGAGTTGGCCCACGCCCTCGGAGTCGCCGCCCGTGCCCGCGGCATGACCGAAATTGCACATGCTGCCGGGTTGACTCGCGAAGCGCTTTACCGAGCCTTGCGCCCCGGAGCGCATCCACGCTTTGACACGATCAATCGGGTTTGTTCCGCGCTTGGCGTCCGCCTTATTGCAAAGCCTCTCCGTTAAACCTCGTTGTCTTCAGGTCAAAGGATGAAATTCATCCTTTTATTAAAAAAAACGGTTGACACCGAAGGGGCTCTTTGCTATAAACAGGACTCCTTAGATGGGGCTGTAGCTCAGTTGGGAGAGCGCTTGAATGGCATTCAAGAGGTCCGCGGTTCGATCCCGCGTAGCTCCACCATCAAAGAAATAATAAGGCACTTGGCGCATCAGCCCAAGTGCCTTTTTCTTTGCCAAAATCCCGCTAATATCTCCGACGCGCGCTTTCAGCCTCCCCGGCATCAACACCAGACAATCACAGTCCAACGCCTCAGTCAGCTTCTTCGCCTAAGCGGGGTAGTCAAATAGAACCACCTGGAAAAGCAATTCGTTTGCCACGGAGACACGGAGCGCACGGAGGAGGCAAATCAGCGTGTTTTCTTAAGTCTTTCTCCGTGGCCTCCGTGTCTCCGTGGCAAGGGTTCTCGCTTTTGCTGCTAAGACCAAGTCGGCGAATGGAATCGGCACAGCGCGGCATGTCTAAATACCGTAATGCCCTGCGCGAGCTTGCCAAGTGATTTGGCGTTGGCTCTTGAATGGGGTTGTGTTTTGCCCAGGAGAAAGGGCAAGGTTAAATCTCGATCCTGAACTCCGCTCCACGCCCGCTATTTTTAACGGTCAGCCGCCCCCCCATGTTTTTCTCGATGATGGTCTTGGACATAAAAAGACCGATCCCGGTCCCTTTGTCCGGCCCCTTGGTAGTAAAGTAGGGATCGAAGAGACTGCCAATGATCTCGTCTGCGATACCGCCAGCGTTATCGGTGATGGTCACGACCGAGGTCTCTCCTTTAGCAAACGAGTGGATCGAAATCATAGGATTATCAACATTATTGGCGACCAGTGCGTCAGCGGCATTCATAAGAATGTTCAGGAGCACCTGGCCGTACTCATTGGGATAGCCGTGGGCCGTCGGATCATCTTCAGTGTGTAGAGCAATGCTGATCATTTGGTCCTTGAAACTAGCATCAACAAGGGAGAGCGTACGCGTGATTATCTGATTAACTCCGAAAGTGACCGCTTCTTTGTCGGGCTTGAAGAAGTTCTTGAAGTCATCGATGGTTCTTGACATGTGTTGGATCAACTTCATGCATTTACCGGTCTCCTGCTTGAGAAACCCTTCGGTAAATTCGCCTGCGTCATAGAATAATGGCAACTGCTGGATAACTAGTCCCAGTGAATTTAGCGGTTGGCGCCACTGATGGGCTATATTGTTGATCATCTCCCCCATGGCGGCGAAACGGCTCTGAATGATCAGCATCTGGTCTTTCTGGCGTATTTCATCTACGGCGCAAGCGATGCGCTCCTCCAGGGAACTATTGAGGTCGGTTATGTCTTGGTAGGCCGATTGGAGTCGGTCATTGAGCGATTTAACATGCAGGAGCATCTTTATCCTGGCTAGCACCTCAATGGAGTCGAAGGGTTTCGTAATGAAATCCTCGGCCCCGGCCTCGATCCCTCGAATACGGTGTTCCGTGTCTGCATAGGAGGTAATCAACACCACCGGAATGTTCCGACTATGAGCGTCAGACTTGATCCGACGGCAGACCTCAAAACCGTCCATTTCCGGCATCATAATATCCAAAAGGCAGATGTCGATGCGCTTCGTTTTGATTATCTCTAGCGCATGCAGGCCATCCCCCGCCGTAACCACCTCATATCCCCTGGGGGAGAGTATGGCCTCCAGCAAGCTGATATTGAGAGGTTCGTCATCCACGCAAAGAACCCGCTCCATGCACAAAACATTGTCGTCCATTCACTACCCTCCCCTGTATAAGAAGCAGGGTACTCTTTACCGCCAACAATACAATCTATTATTAAATTACGAAAAAGCGGCGCAGAATGAACCGGAGTGTTGTCAGGTGGATAATCTACCTACCCAACCATCATAGAAAAATGCACTTGGTGCATCCGCCCAAGTGTTATTTCTTTGCCAAAATCCTGCTAATATCTCCGACGCGCGCTTTCGCCCCTCCCCTGCATCAACACCAGACAATCACAGTCCAACGCCCTAGCCAGCTTCTTCGCCTCGGGGTAGTCAATTGAACCACCTTTAAAAGCAATTCATTGCCACGGAGACACGGAGCGCACGGAGGAGGCAAAACAGCGTGTTTTCTTAAGTCTTTCTCCGTGGCCTCCGTGTCTCCGTGGCAATAGTTCTCGCTTTTGCTGCTAAGACCAAGTCAGGTGGAGCTAATCGACTATCCCCTTTCAGCTATTTTTCTATTTACACGTTTATGTTGCTCCACCAGGAACGAAACGGCTTGACTACCACCTTATCCTGGTTATAACATATGGCATAACAGACTGGAGGCAATATCATGCGTGCGACCGTAACACAAATTGGCAATTCAACCGGCCTTATCCTGCCGAAGGAAGTCGCTGCCCGCCTCAAAATCAAGAAGGGTGACAGCGTGTTTTTAACCGAAACACCCGATGGCTACACTGTCACACCTTACGATCCCGAATTTGAGGCACAAATGGAGTCGGCACAGCGCGGCATGTCTAAATACCGTAATGCCTTGCGCGAGCTGGCCAAGTGACTTGGCGTTGGCTCTTGAATGGGGTTGTTCTTGCCCTGCATGATGAACAACTTGCCGAGCATGGCGGAAGCCTCGGCGTCCGCGACGCCGGTTTGCTATCGTCGGCTCTTGCCCGTCCACAAAACCAAGCAGCTTATGGCAATCCTTCCGTGTTTGATCTAGCCGCTGCATATGCTTTCGGCATCATGCGGAACCACCCTTTCGTGGACGGCAACAAACGTACGGGGTTTCTTGCGGCTTATGTTTTTCTTGATTTAAACGGGTGGGAGTTGATGGCGCATGAGGATGAAGCTGTTGCAGTCGTGTTGGCTTTGGCTGCAAGTGAAATACAGGAAGTCGGTTTTTCGGAGTGGCTTAAAGCAAATTCCGTGATTCACACGGTGCCTTAGGCAACATCTTCGCGGACGAATTTAGCTCTCACGCCGCCAGTCTCGTCGAAGCGGTGATCTCCTCCCAGGGAACGACATACTTACCGGTTTCGTCCTTTTCAACCAATCTTTAAAATCCCTTTTCATATATTCCTCCTGGCCATCCGCCAGGTGTTTTTGTTGGCGTTGAAATCATTGAATAAACATAAATCTACTTCCCCACCCAGCCACCTCCCAACCTTCCCCTTGAAGGGGGAGGAGCCCGAACGTCCCCTCCCCTTTAAGGGGAGGGACAGGGAGGGGATGGGGAGCAGGCATGACGGCACAGAAGTTACTTTCTGATACAGGGTCGCCCACGGCGGCGTGGGGCGCTTCTGAGAAAGTTCATGGTTTGTCTGCCACTAGTCCCCGCCCCCGGAGGGGGAGGGTTAGGGAGGGGGAAAGCTTAACCAGACCGCCCCCGCTTCCAGCAACCGACGCGGTCTTCCCCCCTCCCAACCTCCCCCCGCTGGGGGGAGGAGAGTTTAGAGCGGTTGAACAGAGATGGTACTTTCTCTGGGATAAAACACCTCCACAGGCGGGGTTGGTTGCTAATCAGGATTTTTTTGCCCGAACTAGTGATATCCCGTCATTTCCAGATATCCGGAACCTGAAGTGCCGCACGCCCCCTGCACGACAACTGCCCCCTCCCAATAGCGAAAATCTCCGACGAATTCCTGGCCGGCCAGCCGAGGGCTAATCTCTATGTCCACCCTATGCGACGGTATCCGCATGCGCCAGAGGGAAGGATATTTGGTTCCGGTTTTCGGGCTGGTCCACCAGCGGGTCGCCTCCAGCTGCACTTCATCACGCCCAAGATGCGTGCCGGTGCCGTCGGCTGAGACCAGGGTGCCGCTGGAAAAAGGATCGCTGCTGCCGTCGCGGCGCCTGAGCTGGTAGAACATGATGTCACGCCCATCGTCTAGCTGCAGGGCAAACCAGTCCCAACCTACCTGGTCCGGTTCCAGCGCGCTGGTGCTCCATTCACGGTCCAGCCAGGACAATCCCGTCACCTTGAAGCTCTCGCTGCCGCTGCGGATGGTGCCGGAGGTCGCCATCCTGGAAATAGAATAGTAATAGGAGGCGTTACCGGTAGTGCCGCTCTTGCGGCTAAGACCCGCTTCGCCGTTCAAAATCTCGCGCTTCAGGCTGGTGAGATCGAGCTCGATGGCCATGTCGGCGTCGGCAGCCTGCAGTTTCACGCTCCAGGGTTGCAGTGAGCTCTCCAGCGCCGACCAATCCTCAAGCCGGACAGCAAGGGGACGGCCGCCAGCGCCGGCCAGTCCCAAGGCGGCGCGGCTGAAGCGCTCGGCAAAGTGGAACTGCTTCCCCGTTACGTCGGTCACCGCGAAATGGGCCATGAACACTTCGTTGGTTCCCCAATCTGAGATCCTTGGCACAGGTTCCGGCGTGAGTGCTACCCGGAAGAAGGTGAGTTGGTAGCCAAATCTGCGCCCCTGAGTGCTTTCCAGGTTCCCCGTGAAGTACCACCACTCGTTGCGAAAACCCTGATGCGGGCCGTGATCCTCGGGGAAGATAAAACGGCGCGGGGCCGCGGCCCTGGCAAACCCTTGCGCCGGAGTGCCACCCAGAGCCTCGGTCACGCTGAGTGCCTTGCCTGTTTCCGGCACACTACGGCTTCGAGCGGCGAAATAAATGAGCGGGAGGAGTATGACGATTGCGGTGATGGCAAATAATTTGCGGCGCATTATCTATTCCTCCTCTTTGAGCGCCAGGGCGGGAGAGGTCCGGGCAATCATAATGGAGGGATAGATCCCGGCCAGTATTGCGGCTGCCAGCGACAAAACGACCGCCTGAACCCCATATGCAGGATCGAGGAAGAGCTGCATAGTCCAACCGAAGGAACGGAGGTTCACCACGTAGACCAGGATCAAGGCCTCCATTATCCCCAATGGGAGCGACAGGAAACCGGCAATCAGTCCGATCAGCGCGGTTTCGCCGCAGATGACTCCCCATACCTGACGCGGGGTGAGTCCCACCGCTCGCAGTACGGCGAGCTCCCTGGCACGCTCAACCTGCATCGCCATCAATGCCGAGAGGATGCCGACAAAAGCCACACCCAAGGTCAGTATTCTCAGTACCCCTGTGATGGCGAAAGTTCGATCGAACACTTCGACGGTGGCCCTGCGCAATTCCCTGTTGGAGATCACGGCAATCCTGCTCTCCCCTCCCCTGCTGCGAACCTCCCCGGCGAGCTGCTCCGGAGTGACTCCTTGCCTGGCGTACAAGGAGATGCCGTCGATGCTCTGATCGTTGAAGTTTCTCAGATATGCTACCCGGCTCATCATGATGATGCCGGCATCGGATCCGTAATCATAGAAGACGCCGGAGACAGGAAGAGTACGCACTCCGCGGTCTGTGCGCAGAGTCACCCGATCGCCGGTACGCAGCTTGTTTCGGTAGCTGTACGGCTCGGATATCAGCACAGATTCGCCCCGGCTGAAGCTTTCCCAGGCGCTCCTGGGCGATCCTTCTTTGAACGGGTAATCAAGAAAGGCGAATTTGGGGACTTCGATGGAAAAGATTTCCGTTGAGCCGTTGGCTCCTTCAATGCTGGCCCGACGCGCCAGACTGTAACTCTCTGCTCCCGGGAGCCGGGAAAGCCGCGCAACGAGCGCAGGGTCGAGCGGCGGTCGATGGCGCCCCCCTCCGTTATCGGCGCTCCTCACATAAACGTCCGCCTGCAGCCAGCTTCCCAGCCAACTCTGCACGGTGAGCCGGAAACTCCCGACCATTATGCCGACGCCGATACCGGCTGCCACGGCAACTACCAGAGCGGCAGTAGCCACACCGGTTCGAGACAACGAGACCACCACCCCGCGCGCTGCCATTTTACCGATTACACCGAAGAGAGCGGCCATAGCAGGACGCAAGGCGCCGGCCGATAGCACGACGGCGCCCGGGATGAGCAGCGTGTAGCCGAGGATGATGGCGAAGAGTCCGGCAAAGCCGCCAACTATCCCGCCTTGCTCAAAAAGGAGCAGCGCGGCGCCCGCGATCATCACCAGACAGCCGCAGAGCGCGGCCATCCGCACTCCCTTTCGGTGACGCGCCTCGATCAGGGAGCGGGAAAGCACCGCCCGGGGGGGTGCGCCGGTCGCCTCCAGGGCCGCGGGGCACGCAGCGGCAAGTGTCGCCACCACGCCGAGCAATCCCCCCTTTAGCAAAGTGACCGGGAGAAGCGGCATACGGTGCAGTTCCACGGCGAAGTAGAGGTCGTTGATGGTCCGGGTAACGAGCCGGGTCAGTTCGATGCCGAGCAGGTTGCCGCAGAAGAGCCCTATTACAGTGCCGGCAAGGCCGATTAGAAACGCCTCGCCGAGGATCATGACAAAAATCTCTCTGCGGCTCACGCCCAGGGCGCGCAGCATGCCGATCAACCGGCGACGTCGGATCACGGAGAAGGTCATGGTGTTGTATATAAGAAACATGCCGACCACCAGGGCCAGGAGGCTCAGCGCTGTGAGGTTGAGCCTGAAGGCGCGCGTCATCCGGTCCAGTGCGCCAGCGCGCGATCCGGCCGGAATGATGCTGGCCTCGGCCGGCAGGACCGCTTCAATCTGCTCCTGCAACTTCAGGCCCGCGGCCCCCTCGGGAATAATGAGGTCGATGCGCGAGAGCCGGCCCGTCTGAACCAGGAGTTCCTGGGCCGTGCTGATGTCGGTAACCAGCACCGAGGCGAGTCCGAGGCGCGAAATTTCGTCCGGCGGTTCGATGACGCCAGCCAGCACCAGCTCACGCCGGACTCCGGCCACCTCAACAGGAAAGGTCCCTCCCCGCTTCAAGCCAAGTTCCTGCGCGCTCTGCCGCAGCATGAGAGCAGTGCCGGGTTTGGCTACCAGCTCTGCTATGACTTTTGAGTCGCTGAATTGAGAGCTGAAAGCGCGGATGGGAGGTTCGGCGAAGGGATCAACGCCGATGAGCTGGAAGGTAGTGCCGGCCTTTCCTGTTAGCTGCAGAGGCCCGGTCACCACGGGGGCGCAGTCACGGAAGCGCCTGGTTACCCTGATGGTGTGATAAAGCTGTTCGGGAAGCCCGGCAGGTCCGCCGATGACCTGATGGGTGGCCTTGCCGGCGACGGATTGCGCGGCGATCTGAAAGGAGCGCTGCGCCGCTTGATTGGCGATGTCCACGGCACTCACTACAGCAACGCCCAGTGCCACTCCGACCACCGCGAGCACGGTTAGCCAGGGATGTCGCAGGACATTTCTCAAGCCGACTCGCCAAAGAATCATGGCTCGGTCCCCGCTCCGCACTGAGCCTCAACCAGATGGCCGTCTCTAATGGTCAGCACGCGATCGGCCAGCTGCGCCACCTCACTGCTATGGGTGACGAGCACCATGGTGGTCCCGGTCTGGCGCACCAGTCGCTGAAAAAGATCGAGGACCTGGCGCCCCGTTTCAGCATCAAGGTTCCCGGTCGGCTCGTCTGCCAGAACCAGCTTTGGCTGGTGCACCAGTGCCCGAGCCACTGCAACGCGTTGCTGCTCGCCCCCCGAAAGCCGATCCGGAAAGCTTTGCATACGTTCGGCAAGACCCACCTGGTCCAGGAGTTCCCGGGCCCGGGCTCGAAGGGGAGGAGTCAATTTCCGGGTGAGCTCCAGGGGAAGCAGGATGTTCTCTTCAACTGTAAGTGTGGGAATCAGATTGTAGAACTGGAAGACGAAACCGATGCTGTTGCGGCGAAACAGGGTGCGATCCCGCTCGCTCAGGCGGTTCAGGGGCTTGGCGTCGACAATCACCTCCCCCTGGTCAGGCATATCGATGCCGCTTATCAGGTTCAGCAGGGTCGATTTCCCCGAACCGCTGCGCCCCAGAAGAAACACCCATTCACCGGGTGCAATAACCAGCGAGGCATCGCGAAATACCGTGCGCTCGCGCTCCCCCTCTTTGAAACTCTTGAAGATTCCCCTTAATTCGACTAGCGGTGCAGACATGGCAGATCCTTTCGGATGAGGTTGAGAGGCGCATCAAAACAAATGCTTTAACGCGGAGACGCTGGGAAAACCAAGTAGGTGAATCAGAAGCGAAAGCTTTAACGCGGAGACGCGGAGACGCGGAGAAAACCTGGATAGTGAACCCCAAACAGAAACTTTAAACTGAGACGCTGGGAAAACCAAGAAGGTGAATCAGAAACAAAAGCTTTAACGCGGAGACGCGAAGACGCGAAGAAAATTAAGTATGGGAAGAACTGAAACCAAAAAATGTCTTCTGCTTGTTTTGATGTTGTCTTTCCCCGCGCCTCGCCTGAAGCTGTTGATGTTTGCCTGAGACTCCATGAAGTTGTTTTTCCCCTGCGTCTCCGCGTCTCCGCGTTGAAGCTTTTGCCTTTAGTTCTAATCCCTTTCGCCCTCCGGCACAATATTAAATTAAACCATTTACACCAGACAAACAGATGATAAGTTTATAAACTTGCCAACATCCTTTAACAACGTTCGCATTTACCACGATGAAGGGGACAAGTCATGAGTGAAACCTTGATGCTCACCAATGACAACACAGCAGACCTGATGAAGACTGTACGTTCTTCCCTGGAAAGCATCCGCAATATGCTGGGAGACGAAACAGAAAACGAGGAAACCAGGTGCCATATGCAGCAACTGGAGCAGTTGGAACAGTTGCTGATGGATCAGGCGGCGAGGCTTGATGCTATCAACAAGGTCCTGGAAGAGTTCAACTACTCCGTTGCCCATGAGCTGTTTGCGCCTCTCAGGAGGATAAGTGGCTTCACCCAGGAGATCAAGCGGCACTGTGTCGAAGAGATAGATATTGAAGGGGTAAAGAAGCTCGACAGTATCCTGGAATGCACACAGCAAATGAACGAACTGATCGATGGGCTCATGCAACTCTCGAAATTGTCCCACGTCGAATTGCAGCCGGAAACCGTGGATCTGAGCCGGATCGCCACCGACATCGCTGATGAGCTGACCCTGTGTGCGCCGTCCCGGCGTGTTGCATTTGCCATAAAACCGCAACTCTGCGTCACGGGCGATGCCAGCCTGCTGAAGATTGCCATGCGAAAACTCATCGATAATGCCTGGAAGTTCACAGCGAACACCGAGTCACCGCTCATCGAGTTCGGGGACGTTGACCTGGCATCGCAGCAGGTCTTCTATGTCCGGGACAACGGCATTGGCTTTGATATGGCCAATTACAGAAGACTTTTCCATCCCTTTCAACGTCTGCATGACGCTCCGCTTTACCCGGGTAACGGAATTGGTCTGACGGCTGTGAAGAGAATCATCGATCGCCATGGCGGCCGGATCTGGGCTGAAGGCACGCGAGAAAAGGGAGCGACATTTTACTTCACCCTGTAAAAGTAAACCACTCATCTACCGTTCACCGCATCACCTGTTTTTTCACCTAACTTCTTGAAAGCCTTGCCGGTTTCGGTGCCCGCCTTTTTGAAGGCCTTACCGGTTGCTTTACCGATTTCAGTTACCGTTTTCCCTGTTGCCTTGCCGATCTTTTTGGCGCCTTGCCCCACCTGCTTGCCACCTTCTTTGAACCCCTGCCCGATCTCCTTGCCCCCTTGCTTAAAGCCGTTGTCTACAAAGGCAACGGTCCCCATAAAAGTGGTCAAGAAAATAGCAACCATGATGCGAAATACCATCTTCCACCTCCTGTCTCTATCTACCCTCTTTTTTCTGCAAGGCAATCTGGTTTTTCCTCTCCTGTCTTTTATTGGACAGATATTCACCCTTTTCCAGTTCTTTGAGCTGGCGCGGATATTTGGCTGTGAGATCATACCAGCGATTGATACGCCGCTCGAAGCGTTGCGGTTCCGGGTATCTGAGCGTATCCAGGTAACTTTGGAGAGCCAGGTAGTATCGGACCGTATTTCGTTCTACCGCCCCCCTCACCCCATCCACATAAACAAACCTACCACCCTTGCCAGGAACTACGCTGAACCCGACTTTGCCCTGGCCTACCGTAGCGAAATAACCGTTTATCGCCGCACGTGTCATGGAACCGTGAGCGTAGCTGAAACTAAAGTGGACAAAAGTCCGGGTGGCATCGAGAGGCGCGGCTTGAAGCGTAATGCGGTGGTTCTTGGTGCGAAACGGGCCTTCGTCGGCATCGAGGAGCACATCCAGGTATCTGGACTGCTGTGAAACGATGCGGTATTTGAGTTTAAGCGGGTATGCATCACTCGGGCGCTGATAATGTTTGCGGCCGCTATAGAGAGTCAGCAGCGAAAAGTCGGTAGTCTTATAAGTGCAGGCTTTGTTGTTGATATGAAGGAAAGTAATATCGCACCAGTTGGCCGGAGAGCTGAGAGCTTCGCTTACGGCGACGAAGGGATGATTGAAGATACCGTACATGTCCACCCGTAAGGAGCCATCCGCCTCGGTAGATTGCAGGTAGATCGGGGCGCCGAACTGATTTTTTTCCAGGTTAGCCTTGATGGCGGGGTATTTACTCAGTAGCTCCCGCTCACCGCCAGTGGCAGGAGCTGCCTGTCCAGCACTGCTGCACGCCAGTATTACAGCACACAGAAGCATCCCCATGTAGCGTCCAAAATAGTGCCTTACCTTCATCATAGGACAAGTACCTCCGGCTGCGTTTTTTCAGGGTTAGGTGCTGATATATTCGTCAATGGCGTCCGCCACCGCGATGTCCGCCTCCGCGACCATGCCCGCCGTCATGGCCATGGCCGTGGCCGTGCCCATGCCAACCAGGGTCCCACCAGTACGGCCAGTAGCAACCGGAAAGCGTCATGGATGTCAGAAACAGCAAAAGTGCTGACAAGATGAATGATCTTTTCATGATTGCACTCCTTGTGTATGCGATCGGCCTCGGATCGGCGATGACAGATGTCTGAGTCCGTCCCCCCAAGCGTGTCCGTCAACGCCATTATAAACTTTTGCCTCTAATCTAGATAGGCGATTGTGGTACGGGATAGTGCTCGATGAGGGATAAGTGACGGAGATATCAGCCACATTTGCCAAGAGTGTAGGATGCGGTGAGGCACGAACCGCATCGATTCAAATGATGCGGCTCACTTCGTTCACCGGCATCCTACGGTGATAGGTGCTTTGTTTTAGTGAGAGGGTGCGTGTGACGGAGGTACCTGCCACTTTGCCAGGTTTGTCGGCGCTAGCATCGGGGTTTAGGGGATGGGACCGACTCCCTTACGGCCCCCTCCTTCGCAATGCGGGAGAGGGTTAGGAAGAGGAGGCAAGGGGGGATTAAGTCTGAGCCATCTGGTTAAATCCCCCTTTTTCAAAGAGGGACTTCGCACGGTACAAATGCGAACTGCAGATCAGCACTCTTAAGAAACTTCAGCTAAGTACCTGAAAAGCTATGGCTGCTAAAGTTGCTTTCTGATACAGGGTCGCCCACGGCGGCGTGGGGCGCTTCTGAGGAACTTCAAAGGCAAATCCCCCCTGTCCCCCCTTTGCTAAAGGGGGGGACCCTGTATCCGGGGATCTTAGGTTAGGGCAAAGTTCCTCTCCGGTAAAACGCCGCTACAGACGGGGTCGGTTGCTAATCAGGTTGGCTAATGATTATTCGCCCTTACAGAACAAGGGGGTCATTGGGGATGCTGCTGTTGATGGTCTGCAGCTTCGACGGGCTGAGAATCTGTGACGACATCCTCCCAGAAGGTCATCAGGATAGCAAAAACGACGGGTCCCAGGATCAGGCCGAGCAGGCCAATCGTGATAACCCCGCAGACCGCGCCCAACACGACCGCCAAAACGGAAATATCGCCGGTTGCTCCGATGGCGAGGGGACGTATCGCGTTATCGGAAAAGCCGACGAACACCGCACACCAGATGGCAAGCAGTATGGCGGTGAGATAGGCGCCGTTTAGAGCTACCACTGCGGTCAGCGGAACCCACACGATCGCCGTTCCGACCACCGGTATCAAAGCCGCAATGGCGGTGAGTGTGCCGCAAAAGATCGGGGCAGGTACATCCGCGACCCAGTAGCCCAGGCCGGCCAGGATTCCCTGCGTGGCACAGGTGAGAATCGTGCCGACGGTTACCGAGGTGGTAATGGACTGGATCTTTCCGGCGTAACGCTCTGCCTTTGGTCGGTTGGGTGCCAGATAGGCAAGAAAGACCTCGACGACCCTCTGGCCGTCCCGGTAGATGAAAAAGAGCACGAAGAGCGCAACTGCGAGGGTGAAGAGAAAATCGAAGAGATTTCTCGCCACGTTGGTCGCGGCATTGAGGATATAGGTGGAACTTCCGGAGGCAACCTTGGTACCCATGCCGGCCAGGTCGATACCGGAACTCTGGATCAGGGCAATTATCTTGTCGATCTGAGGGAACTGGCTCAGCGTGGCGGCACCGGTCCTGGAGATGGTGGCTATAAGTTGTTCGACCTGTTTGTACCAATCGCTCGCGTTGGTCGCAGCCGTAATCACCAGGGCCGACACCGGCAGCACGAAACAGATCGTGACGGCGAGAACCATAAGTCCGGCAGCGCGTCCGGGGTGGTCCGGATACCGCCCGAGGAGGCGCGTGTGGTGCGGCATGGTGGAAATACCGATGATGAGGGCCCAGGCGATCGGTTTGGCGATCGGGGCAGCAAACAGGGCAAAGAGACCAATGGCAGCCGCGGTGGCAAGGGCAGCAAGCACGCTAAGGTACATTTTTTTGTCCATGAATGTTTCCTCTTCGGGTGTCGTCAGCTTCGGGAGATTGCGCGGGGAGTCGTGACTGCCCCGAAAGGTAGACACGACCCCTCAGCAGGTGAGGCGCGCTTTTATGACGAGGTTTAGCGGGGTGTCTCGAGTTTACGCTGTTCCGCAGGAGTAACGGTCTTGGAACCTGCTGGTTGGAGAGACTCTTCAGTCTGGAAAGGAAGCTGATTGGTGCGCTCGTTAGTCAACTGCGGTGCTTCTTCGGTAACCTTCCAATTTTCGCCTACCTGTATTGACAGAGGCTTAGGCTGAAAAGGAGGCGAAGACGGTTCCTTGGCTTGGAAAGCTGTGCAGGCGCTGAGCAGGAAAAAACCAAGGGAAAGGGTGACTGCAACAGGGTATTTCATGATGGAACTCCTTACATTGAATCAGCTCTGGACTAACTGGATCAGGATGCCTTATTCACATCCCCTGATACTCACTGGCAGTGATATCGCCAAGTTTGACTACTTCATAGCATAACCATACCAAGATGCCGGACTAATTAATAGGACTGTTTAGCAACTTATGTAGAACCCCTGCCAAGTATTCCCGCTCGTCAGCCAGTGGATTGAGATGCTGTGCCTGCCTTATGCCTGTTTTATCGAGATTTTTACAGTATCAGCGAGCTTAGAGGCATCGTTCAAAATCCCTTGAAATCGGCCAGCGGCAGAACGCTGAAACCCTCCAGGTTCGGTGTGAGGGCGTCATCCTCAACCGGCTGGTTTATTTCCGGCTCCTCAAAAGTGATCTTTACCGTAGCACCGAAACGGCTCTGGATAACGATGGACTCCGGAAAAGCGACGCCATTTACATTACGGTAATCCTTGTAAAGCACCTCATCGCCTTGTGCTGAAACCTTACGCTGAACCAGTCCATTACCATCAAAATAAAACCGGTCACCTGAGGCTGTGGTAAGTTCCTCGTTGCGGGTGACCGGGGCGTCTGCCGGAGGGGGCGGTGCCACTACCCATTTCAGCATTCCCAGGCTTTTCAGCGCGCTATCCTCTGGTAACTCTGACAGCAAACCGCTGTAGGCAATTGAGCGGGAAGGAATCTGACAGGTCAACCGGTCGGTATCGCTAAAAACCTCAAGTACAGTAAGGCCGAACGGCGAGAGCACCGCCAGGTGAAAGCGATCCGGCTGCTTAAAGACCAGAAAGCCGCGGCCACCGCTACTGCGCTCGCCGGACTTAGCGGAGATGCCGATGGAAGACTGAAGCGTCTCCACCTCTTTGCCCGGAACGATACCGGTAAGCGGTTTTTGCATGGTGGCGCAGGCAGATAAAGAAAGTAGCAGTAGCAGGCTCGCGATTTTCGGAAAGATGCTCAGACGCTTTACTAACACGATAAAACCTCTCAGGTTTGAAGATGATGCAGTGCGGATGCTTGGTAGATGCCGGCTAAGATTGGTTAAGATACCAGTTTCGGCTAAAACTTACATTAATAAACTCGCTCTGGACTTCCGGCGGCAAAGTCCTCTCGGCGCCAAACACACCGTAGGGGCGAACCTTGTGTTCGCCCTGATTTTGTTGTTCAGGATTACCGATGGAGAATTTAAACCTGTGAAGCATTTACGCAAAGAACGCAAAGGACCGCAAAGAACGCTAAGAAAGGCCTTATCCTTGCTGAACCCGGGCGAACACAAGGTTCGCCCCTACGTATAAGTGGGTTAACCATGCAGAGCTAATCCATCACTCGATGCGGAAATCCTTATCCCGCAGCCCGACATTGCGCCGGAACTTGCTGAAAACCAGAGTTGTGCGGTCCCCGTTGCGCTCTTCGATGACTATGCGGTTGATCGCTCCTTCGGAGTCAAAACTTAGCGTCAATTGCTGCACCGCCCCCTTCTCCTTCGGATAAAGTTGCAGGGTCCAATGTTTCCCGTTGCGCTCTGCCTTTAGCGCCACCCCGTCGGGAAGGGAGCGGTCGGAACTGACGAGATAGGCGAACCATTTTTTCAGCCCCTCTTCCGGCGGCAATACTACCCTGTCGGTCACTCCCCGATCTGGGAACCGGAGGGTCATGACGTTATCCTTCATGAGGAACCGGCTCGCATGTGGCGGGTAAAGCTCCATCAAGAAGGTGTCCGGTTTCTTGAATCTGACCACTCCTTTGGAAACAATTTTGCGTTTCATCAGGGAGAGCTGCTTCTCTTGAGTCAGGTCGGCAGTGAAATCGGTGGTCCCTGCGAAGCCCCGCCGGAGCGTCTCCAAAGCCTCCTGAGCCGGATCGCTCGCTGCACGGGCAGAGGTGCATACGGATAAGGTGATTATAAACAGCAGGATTACCTTTATCATGAGATCCTCATACCAAAAGCGATCTGCTTAGCACCCGACCCCGCCTGCGGCGGTGTTTTATCCCAGAGAAAGTACCATCTCGTACAACCTCTCAGAACTCTCCTCCCCCCAGCGGGGGGAGGTTGGGTGGGGGGAAGACCGAGCCGGTTTTGCTGGAAGCGGGAGGCGGTCTCATCAAGCCTTCCCCCTCCCTAACCCTCCCCCTCCGGGGGAGGGGACTAGTGGTTAGAATTGTCCATCTCGTGAATTCTCATCGCATCCCAACGGCGAGGGTGATTTGTGCCGAAGCTATGACTGTGTCATCCTGCCGCGCCTCGCCAGCAATCTGAATCAATCCGCCGAAGCTTCTGAGTACCTTCGAATAGATCAACAATCTTGCGTGCGGCGCTACCGCAGCGGGGAGTTCCACCCGCTCAAGGGCTGCCAATACCCCACCCTCCCCTTGCCGCTGCCCCGCGGCGATGCCACCAAGTTGCGCCATCGCCTCAACGAGCAGGATAGGCGGAAAATATCCGGCAGCGCTGACAGCAAACTCACCGGTCGCTGCCACCCCGGAATCCAGGGTCACTAACCTGTCGATGAAGAGAAACGGCGGGCGATGGGGAAGATAGGCAGACGGATCAGGATCGAACAGGATCGCCTCCAAGGATATCAATGGCATAGTAGGGACCTTCCGGCGAAGCCGCGACATGCAGACCGGTTTCTCCTTCTTTGAGCATTAGAACCAGCGCGGCCATGGCAAGCCCGCCCATGGCGAGCGAGCGCCCCAGCACCGGGGCAATGTCAAGCCTTGGAAGTTCCGGCAGATGCCCCAGGAGCCATTTGTCCGTGGTTGCTGTGCCTGACAAGGAAAGCAGGTCTGCCGTACAGGGCTCGGGCAGCAGACGGTCGTAGCCCTCCTCGTGAGCACCGGGGGCAGGCCTGCCAATGGTTCTTACGCCGGCTGCGCCGGCCAGGATCTGCGCCTTGCGGTTGCGGGCATGTTGTTCCCTTTCCAGAACCAGGATCCCAGCACCCTCGCCGAAGTTGGCACCGAAGCTGCGCAACTGCCCCATCGCCTTGAAACAGTTCAACATGGCAGGAAAGACCTCGTCCACCCCACCGGTCAGTATCACGTCGGCCCGGTCCTCTTCTAGAAAACGTCTGGCCATATGGAAAGCGGACTCCGCGGAACAAAAGCGCTGTATCACGGTTACGTTTGGCCCCTTGAGCCCGTGTTCTATGGAGGCGTTACTTGCCGAGGCGTTCGGCACGACGTTGGGGAAAAGCATGGGCTGCAACCCCTCGGCACCCGAGGTGAAGTAGCCGCGCAGGAACTCGTCGGCATTGGCGATGCCGCCCAAGCCGCAGCCGAGCACGATGCCGATGCGGGTAGGTTCCAGGGAACCGGCGACGATACCGGCATCCTTGAGCGCCATCCCTGCGGCGACCACAGCAAGGAGACTGCAACGGTCGAATTTGCGGGCCTTTAGAGGCGGCATGAAATCGGCAGCACGGAAAGCATCGGCCCTGGCCCAGAAGTGACCGCTCTGCCCGATGACCTCCTCGGGAATCGGCTGCAGCAGGCTCTCTCCCCGCTTAACTGCCTCCCGCAGAGCCTCGGTCCCGATCCCGGCGGCAGAGATGGCGGCGAGACCCGTGATGACAATATGGTTTTTCGCTGGATCCACAGGATCTACCTCCTGAATAATGCTAATCCGCTTTAGATAACGCCAGACAGGTGGTGTTCCCGCCGAAGGCAAAAGAGTTGGAAAGAGCAACCCTCGCGGCACTCTGCTTTGCTCCCTGGTGACAATAATCCAGATCGCAATCGGGATCGTTACCGCGGAAATTGAGGGTCTGAGGAATAATTCCCCTGTTGAGGCAAATGATGGTCGCCATCGCCTCGACGGCACCTGCGGCTCCAAGACAGTGACCGGTCAGCCCCTTGGTGGATACCAGCGGAACCTGAGGCGCCCGCTCGCCGAAGAGTAGCTTCATCGCCTTTGACTCCACCATGTCGTTTAATGGTGTTCCGGTACCGTGGGCGTTGACCCAGCCGACAGCGCCGGTCGAAACCCGCGCCCGATCAAGCGCCTGCTGCATCACCCTCGCAGCATCTGCTCCGCCGGGATCTGGTGCAGTCATATGGAAGGCCTCGCCTGCAACGGCATATCCCAGTATGTAGCCGTGGATCTGCGCCCCGCGCCTGATGGCATCGGTCTCATCCTCCAGCACCATAAACGCCGCACCCTCCCCCAGCGAGATGCCCTGGCGACCGAGGCTGAAGGGGGAGCAAGGTGCCGGGTCGACCACTTTGAGCGAATTGAAGCCAGAAAAGGTAAGTCTGGAAAGGCAATCAGATCCGCCGCAAAGGACGGCCTTTAACGTCCCGGTGGCAACGAGGTCGGCGCCCCAGCCTATCGAGCTTGCCGAGGAGGAACAGGCTGTCGTGATACTGGACTGGTAACCGCACAGGTTGTAGGTTTCGGCGAGGATCGTCGCGGTGCGATCGGGGAGAACTCCGCGTAAAAGGGACGGGTTCCCCCTCCGGCCCGCCAGCGCCTCACTTAACCACTCTTCGGACTGGAGCATGCCGGAGGCTCCAGCGCCCATGGAAACGCCGATTTCGTAGGGGGAATAGTGGCTCGCTGCAGCGCTATCGCGCAAGGCTTCGCCCGCTGCGATCACGCCGAACTGGTCCACGCGCGACATTTTCCCTGCCTCCCTCTTGGAGAAATAGGCCAGAGGATCATACTCTTTCACTTGTGCGCCGATGCCTGAGGGAAATGGCGCGACATCGAAAAGGTCGACCGGACCGATGGCGCTTTTGCCGGTTAGAAGTGCCTCGGTAAAGGAAGAGACATCCTTGCCGGCGGCAGAGAAGATGCCAAGTCCTGTTATAGCTATTCTTTTTCTTTTGGTAGCATCCATGACACCCTCGCTTGGTCACCATGAAACCGTGAAACCGTGAAACCGTGAAACCGTAGGTCGGGTTAGCGCAGCGTAACCCGACGCCCTTGCCGACTCTACATGGCGGCATTGCATTTCGGGTTACGCCGTTCCGGCTAACCCGACCTACGTCTGCCGTGCGCGCCCGAAAAAGACTGCATACGGCGTCATGGTTAGTCTGCCACTAGTCCCCACCCCCGGAGGGGGAGGGTTAGGGAGGGGGAACCCTGCCAGTTCATTGCAAGAAGCCGCCGGCTTCCCCCCTCCCGACCTCCCCCCGCTGGGGGGAGGAGATGATAAAAGCCGATAGAGATGGTACTTTTCCTCAAATAACGACGCCGCAGGCGAGGTTCGTTGCCAATCCGATCAGGTAATACCTCCATCAACGACCAGACATTGTCCGGTGATGTAGGAGGCGCGCTCCGAGGCCAGGAAAGCCACCACCTCGGCTACTTCTTCCGCACGGCCGATGCGCCCCAGCGAGGCGCTCTTTACCACCTTATCCATCAGCTCCGGCTTCATGGCGGCGATCATCTCGGTCTCTATCAGCCCCGGCGCCACAGCATTTACCCTGATCCCCATCGGCCCCAGTTCACGGGCCAGGGACCGGGTAAAGCTTAGAGCCGCTCCCTTGCTGGCGGCGTAATTGGTCTGTCCGGCGGTTCCGGTCAGGGCTGAGATGGAAGAGATATTGACGATCACCCCGCGGCGGCTTGCCATCATCTTGCGCGCCCCCCACTTGCAGCAGTAGAAAAGCGGGTACAGATTACCGCGCAGCACCTCGTCCCAGTCATTGTCGGACATGAGCGGGAGAAAGCCGTCGCGGATGATCCCTGCGTTGTTGACCAGGATGTCGATGGGACCAGCTTTGCCGACGGCGTCTATGAGAGCTTTTGCTCCCTCGGAATTTGCCACGTCGGCTTTCACCGTACATATTGATCCGGCAACTCCAGCGGCCAGGAGCTGCAACTCCGCTGCAGCGGCCTCGTTACTGAGGTAAGCGGCAGTGACGCGCGCCCCGAGCCTTGCGAAATGGAGCGAGATGGCTCGCCCGATTCCCCTTGTGCCGCCGGTGACGATAACGTTTTTGTCTGCGAACTCCATAGCGGCTCCCCCCCTCTCCCTAACCCTCTCCCTAACCCTCTCCCACAAGGGGAGAGGGGACTTAACCAACCGCTCCTGCGGGAATAAGGGGACTCAAAGCTCAAAGTTCCTGCGCTGCCCCTGCGATAATTTTCAGCGTTTTTTTCAATAACTCTTCCTGCTACGTAGGTTCTCTGAAAAGCCGTTACGCAAAGAACGCGAAGCACACCCGCGAAGCACGCGAAGCAAGGCACTTAAGGTTAAACCCAAAGATTTGCTTCCCTTTGCGTTCTTAGCGCCTACTTAGCGTCCTTTGCGTAAAGCTTCAGGCCTTTTGATAAGCTTATTAGCCCCCCTCCCTTTATGGGAGGGGCTGGGGGAGGGAGCGATGCCGCAATCGCAGCCATCCGCGAGATCACAGAAGCCTTCACATCGGCCTAATACGGCTCCGCCCCAGACGCTTTAATTGCTTCCACATCGGACCGCGGACCGGGAAACGGCGCAGAGCATCGAGCATGGCATCGCTCATATTTATCTCCATGCCCGGCGCCACCCAGTTACTTCGCGCCAGCGCCAGTCTGGAAACCATGTCACACATGTATTTTTTTATCTGCGGCGAGATGTAAAAGACAGGCTCAAGCAGTTCGGTTTCGTCGGTTATGATGCCGTCGCTGATGGCCTTATGGTAAAGCGCTGTCCCCGGGAAGATGCGGATGCCGGTCATCGCTATCACGGCACTTGGATCCAACTCGTCCATCAAAGCAAAGGTCTCCTCGATGGTCGCCTTGCTCTCTCCGGGACCGCCAAATAGCAGATAGTGTGCGAAATCTGCCCCGGCGTCACGGCAAAGCCGGGAGGCTCTGCGAATTTCACTAACACCGAACGATTTCCCCAGATTTCGCAACATGAGAGCGGAGCCGGACTCGCTGCCGATTTCCACTGCATCGCAACCAGCGGCTACCATAGTCTTAATTAAAGTTGCATTGAGAAAACCGGGATTGACGAAGGCGGACCAGTTGATCGGAAGCCGTTCTCGCGCCATCGTGCTACATAGTTCCTGGGCGAACTGTGGTGGGTAATTAAAGATGTCGTCGACGAAATAGATGTAACTGACACCATGATCAGCAACGAGCGACTTGATTTCGGCGATGATCTCGCCAATGGGTCGCAGCCGGACCCGGTTTCCTTCGAGGATGGGATAGACACAGTAAATGCAGGAGAAGGGACAGCCGCGCCTGGTCTGCACGTTGGCCATGCCTCCTTCAAGGTGATAGCGCTCGACGGGAAAGAGGCTCCGATCGGCACGGCCTATCTTGGCAACGGGCAAACCCGGCCGGTAACGGGTGTCACCTCTGGCAAGCAGACCGGGCAGGAAATAGGTGGGAAGACCTCTTTCCAGACGGGTGATCAGTTCGGGCAGGACTTCTTCACCCTCACCTACCACACCGTAATGGGCATCGAGGTGCGCCAGCAGTTGCACCGGCATCAGTGAAAATCCGGAACCTCCGACTATGACCACAGCCCTGTCGCGGCAGGCATCGACAACTGCCTTAACTCCGGAGATATAGGAGCGGCTCCCCGGGAAGGTGACGTTGTCTATGTTCCGGATGGAAATGACCACAACTTTGGGAGCGAACTCAGTCATCACATCGTTCAGAGCCTGTTCCGGGTCTTCGGCAAAACAGAGATCGAGTACACGCAACCGGTGCCCCCGGCTCGCCAGCGGAGCCGCCAGGTAGGAAAGTCCCAGGGGAAAGACCGGGTAGGGATTCTTCTCCCGGTTGGCTGAAACGAGCAGGATATCCATCAGACCCCCAGAAAAAAGCGGAGCGCTGAAAGCTTCAAAGCGATCGGCCGCGGCAGGGTGTACTGCAGCACCCCGTCAATATCCGTCAAGGCATGAATGGTGCGACCGGTCGCCGAGATTTTGCCATCCTCGCCGATTATCTCGCTGTGGAATACCAAAGTGGCGGTATCCTTGGGAACCAGCGTAGTCCGCACCCGCAGTTCCTCGCCATAGCGCGCCGGCCGTAGATATTTGAGTTCCAGCGATACCACCGGCGCTTGAAAGCCGGCAGCCGCGATCTGTGCGGCATCAATCCCGAAAAGTCCCGCCAGATTATTGCGGGATTCCTCCATCCAGGCGACATAATGACCATGCCAGGCAATCTGGTAGGAATCGACCTCGTTGAAGCGGACCCGGACCCGTGTCTCGTGGTACTGCGCGGCAGTCTCAGCCTTCATCTTCGACCTCAATCCAGCGGTTGTATTTCTTCAAGGCTTCTCCCGCCCCGACTTCGATGAAATTCCTGCCACCCGCGGCGCGTAACGCCCGGCAGCTTTTTTCCCAATAAACCGGCAGGCTCAACTCACGCAGCAGAAATTCCGGCATGTCCGCTGGCAACAGGTACTTTTGGTCCAGATGATTCAGCAAGGGGCAGACCGGGTCGGCGTAGCCGTAATCGGCAATGATCTCACGCAGCTCATGCTCCAGTTCCGCCATGAGCGGGGTATGAAGCGGTGCGTCGCAACTGAAGCTGCGCGCGGAATATGCGCCCGACTCCATCGCTTCAGCCAATGCAAGCGCAATATTCTCGCTCTTTCCCGAAAGAAGAAAATGGCGGGATGTGTTGTGATTTGCCAGGTGCACAGCGTTATTGCGCGCCAGCGCCAAAACCGGCTCCAGCCTCAGGCCGATCACGCAGCCGAAGGCGTATTGCTGCGTCTTTGCCATCCCGGCAAAGGAAGAGCCGATCCTCCAGGTAAGCTCGACAGCCTGCCTCTCGGAAATAGAGCCGCAGGCTGCCAAAGCCGGATAGATTCCCATGCTGTGCTCGGCTATCAGGTCCGGCCGCACCCCCTGATGCTGCAAACAGCGCAGCCGGTACAGGCTTTGGGCAGTACCTAGCAGCTGAAGTTTCAGATGCTCCGAACCTTCGCCGGCAAGCCAGCTAAAGCTCTCCAGGTCAAGATGCGTCACACGGCGCACCAGCTCCGCTACCTGCAGGAAATCGGCATCTTTTGGGAGCGAGGTGCCGCGTGACAGCGGCTGTCCGGGGAATATGAAACAGTTCATCGGGTAAGGCTCCTAAAACCAGGTCGGAAGCTGCAACGCGGAGGCGCGTCAGACTCAAAAGCTTCAGAGACGCGTCAGACTCAAAAGCTTCAACGCGGAGACGCGGAGGCGCGGGGACGCAGGGAAAAGCAAACCAAGCAAACCAAAATGAACGGCGAGGCTTGAGACGCAGGGAAATCAAAATCAAACATAAGGGGTGAGGCTTGATTCAGTACCAGAAAAGATTCCAGCCTGGCTTAAGGGTTCCCCCTGCGTCCCCGCATCTCCGCGTCTCTGCGTTAAAGATTTGTGTCTTTCAGCCTCGTTTGGCATTCCCAAGCTGGAGCTTGGGAACGAGAAAATCTCACTTCGATACGGCAGGGCGAGGGTTTAGTCGGCTGCGTCTCTGCCTTAAAGAATTCAGCTTGAGCTTTAATACCCGACTCTCTTAAGCGCGCTCCTGAAGCCGAAGTTCATCGGACCGAATACCTGCAGGGAACGGTGCATCTTGAAAATGCGCCGGTACATGGACGGAATGGAGTAAAAGGAGTTGTTGAGCCAGTCATGCCCTCCCTGCAGCTCTTGGGCGCTCATCCCGCTGGGGACGAAATTGACATGCCCCATATCGTAATTGCGCCAGTCGTTGGAGGTGATGCGACCCTCAAGCTCCAGCCTCTCGCGTACTTTTGTGCCGGGGAAAGGTGTCAGAATCGGGAAGATGGCGGCCTCAAGCCGGGCCTCCTCGCTAAAGCGCAGTATCTGCTCGAAAATGGCGGGGGTGTCGCCGTCGCAGCCGAGCACGAAGGAGCCGAGAATTCCGATGCCGTTATCCCGGAATGCCTTGGCCTGCTCCAGATAACTCGCGGCATGGTTGGTCTCCTTTCCGATGGCGATAAGGGTTTTCTGGCTCAGCGACTCGAAGCCGACGAACATGCCGACACACCCAGCCTCCCCGGCCGCCCGCACCAGGGAGGCATCCAGGGAAAGATCGATGGGCGCATGAGAGAGCCATTTGATCCCCATGCCGCGCATGCCGGCAAAGAGCGCCAGCGAGTAGCGCCGGTTGGCCACCAGATTGTCATCAACGAAAAACACGAAAGAGCCGCTTTTGCGAAGCGTGTCCAGTTCGGCAAGAACCTGGTCCAGCGGCTTTTCCCGGTATTTTCTGCCGAAAAAGGCGGTCACCGAACAGAACTCGCAATCATGGGGACATCCGCGGGTGGTCTGTATGGTATTGGTGAGGAGATATCCCTTTCCGGTGAAGATGTCGCGCCTGGGCAAGGGGAGCGCGGACATATGGAGCAGCCCGACGGAGCGATAGATGCGCTGCAGTGTGCCCTGCATGAGGTCGACAATAAGCCGCGGCCAGACGAGGTCCCCCTCCCCCACCACTATTGCATCGACGTGCGCGAGCGCCTCCTGCGGCAGATTGCTGGCATGAAAGCCCCCCATAACCACAGGTACACCCCGGGCCCGGAAAGCGTCGGCAATCTCATAGGCCCTGGGCGCCTGCGGGGTCATTGCCGTGATCGCCACCAAACTCACGTCGGCGTCAAGGTCGAGCGGCTGCAGGTTCTCGTCAGCAAGCGCCACCTGCCACCCGGCAGGGGTGGCACCGGCAATAGCAGCCAGCGAGAGGGACGGGAACTTGAATCCCAACTCCCCCCAGAGTCTCCCCTTGGGCCAACCAGGAGAAACGAGCAGCAGTTTCATGCCATTTCAAGGGCGATATAATCGGCCATGGTGCGCACCGACTGGAATACTTTGGTGCCTACTGCCGCATCCGGCACCACAACGCCGAAGGTATTTTCCATCCCCACCACAAGTTGCAGCGCGTCGACGGAGTCAAGCCCCAGGCCGTCCCCGAAAAGGGGCGCGTCGGTCTCAATGTCCAGAATCGTCATGCCATCTATACGCAGGCTGTCGATGATCAGTTGCTTCACCTGAGGTATCAGTTCATCAGTCATCTGCTACTCCTTTTTCTGTTTGGATTTGTCAGTCGCCCAGTAATCGAAGAAGTTGTACCACTGGTCCGGGTAGGTCCTGATGTAGCGTTCAAAGACCGCCAGGATCTGCCGGGTGCCGTCCAGGATGATGCCCTCGCGCTCGCCGCGCCCGGCCTGAAAGAAGATCGGCTCCTCCATAATGGCGGCATAACGGTTGCCCTCAAGCGGAACGAAGACCGGAATAACCGGAGCACCGCTTGCCAACGCGAGGTAAGCGGCCCCAAGCGGTATCGGCGTCGGCCTCCCGAAAAATTCCAGGGTCGCGCTGTGAGAGGAGCCGTCGCGGTCGCCCAGAATCGCCACGACCTCGTTTCGGTTCAACGCGATCACCGCATCGACAATGGCGAAGGAGGAACTCACGTCACGGTCGACGTAGATGAAATTGATCCCTCTCTCCCGACGCAGGATTTCGCGCTGCAGGTTGACCTTCTCATCGGGCTCACGGAAAGTCAGGACGTTTAGCCGGTACCCCTTTTCCGCCAGGCCAAGTCCCCCAAGCTCCCAGTTCCCCAGGTGAATCGAGAGTAAAATCGCGCCGTGTCCGGCAGCAAGGGCATCGTCAAGAGGCTTTTCGGTAGTCCAGCGTCCGATCAGGGAGAGCAGGCGCGGGCCGCGCAGCCTGGTCATCAGCATGACGTCGCACCAGTTACGGCTGAATTTGTAGAAGGCAGAGATTACCAGCCGTTCCACCTGCTCCGATCCGGTCACCACGCGCAGGTTTTTTCTCAGCTCCCGGCGCACACCCGGTAAGAGCAGGTAGAAAAGCCCTCCCCAGAACAAGGCAAACGGGGGATGCAGAAAGCGCGGCACAAGGATGGTCAGAAGCTTGATGAAAAACAGGTTTATGTGGCTGTAAAGTGCCAAGTGGATGTCTCTTATGTTGTCAAGCTGTTGCAGGTCAGCTGCCTGACCTGAATAGTGCTGATCTGCAGCTCGCATCAGTCCCGTGGAAAGTCCCCCTTTGGAAAAGGGGGATTTAGGGGGATTTGCCTTAAGGCGCCCTCGGCACTCCTTAGCAACCTGGGTAAAATCCCCCCCGCCCCCCCTTTTACAAAGGGGGGAGGTCTTAACCAAAGCCTCCTCTCCCCTTGGCTTGTCAGCCATAGCCTTGGCGAAGGCTGATGGGAGAGGGGGTGAACCCGCTTCAACTTTCATCCCGTCAGATTCCCGGTGCGCTTATCCGGCAGAGCAGGACCCACAAATTCGCGCTCCCATGCTGCGTCGGCCAGCTCCGCATAACTCTCGGCATACTGGTCCAGCGCTCCGGAGAGCTTGGTGAAGATCTCCGCCGCCCCGTCGTGGGTCGCATAAGCTCCTTGCGAGCCGAACAGCTCGCGCCCTACTTCGGGGTGATCGATCAGCATGCAGGGGCGCAGCAGATTATCGTGCTCTCCCTGCTTTTCCCTGATCTTGGCGAACAGCGGCGAACGCAGGGCCTCTTTGAGCGAGCTGCGGCGGATATTGTCGACGGCGAAATGGCAGAAGACGCAGGGCTCGATGTCGCCGTTGGCATTAACATGGAAGTACTTGCGCCCTCCCGCGATACAGCCGCTTATGATCGGCCCGTCGTTCCAGAAATCGATGAAAAGCATCGGTTTGGTGGCACGGTACTCTACGGTGGTGCGGCGCATCAAATCGCGCTGTTCCGGGCGCGGCATCAGGGTAATCTCGGGATTTCTCCCGATCGGCACGTAGCTGAAGAGCCACATCGCGAAGCAACCCTTCTGCACCAACATGTCGATGAAGCTCTGATCCGTGATGATGTCGGTGTTCCTGCTGGTTTGTGTGAAGGAGCTGCAAAAGGAAAGACCGGCTTCGCGTAAGAGATCCATGGCATGCATCACTTTCTGGAAGTGTCCCGGGCCCCGCCGCTCGTCGGTCTCCTGCTGGTACCCCTCAAGCGAAAAGGAGGGCATCACGTTGCCGACCTCGATCAGCCGCTGCACCATCTGCTCGTCGATCAGACCGCCGTGTGTGAAAACAAGAAAGGCCATATCCGAGTGCTTGCGGAAAATTTCGAAGATGTCCTGCTTGAAGAAAGGCTCACCACCTGAGATAACGGCAAAGTAGACTCCCATCTCCTTCATTTGCACCAGCACCGAATCTATCTCCTCAAGCGATAGTTCCAGCGTTTTCTGATAGTCGCCCGCGTAGCAACCGTAACAGTTGAGGTTGCACTTCATGGTCGGGCTGATGACAACCGTTGAGGGTGGGTAATATCCCTCGCGCTCCTGCCACAATTTTCTCTTATTGGTGCCCGACAGCAGGTGGTTTACCAGGAGGTTCGTGATCCACTTGTCGCGCTGGTTTGGGTGCAGGTCGCGCAGGATACGGCGCGGGAACTCTATGCTGGGGTGGTTATCCCGGATCAGGCCGCGAATCCAGCGGATACGCTCCCTGTAGTAATCCTTCTTGGGGATGAGTTCCATCAGGTGGGTCATGCGCGCCAGATTCTCGTTGGACGAATTAGTCGCAAGGGAGAGGAGCATGGAGATAATTCTTTCACGCGAGTATTTTTTCAGACCGTGCAGCATATATCACAATCTCCCACTGTCATTGAAGTTGCGCTGCTTCAGCATCGAAATACCGTCTAAAGCATCACATGTGAGCTTGGGGTCGTAATCGACATTTAGGCCAGTCAAAGGGGGAGTGCTATGACTGTCTCGTACCTACTTCGGCCCCCTGCTGACAATAATGCATTAACTATACTTAACACCTATGCCAGATGCAACTCGATTAAGATAAAACAATGACAGTTTTCTTTCAATAATCTTTAGAGTTGCTGAGTCTCCTGAGTGAGTTGGTCACGCCTGTGCCAGAAAACGCGTCTAGCTGCTACTGTTGCTGACAGTTCCCACTGTCACTGCTTGCTCAATCCCACTGTCACAGCTCTCTCAATTCTACTGTCACCGATCGCTCTACATGTAGCGCAGAAATGTCATACAGATCTTCCAGGTATCACGAACGGCGCGGTAATGACTTGTCGAGCGTCCGTCTGCCACCCGTGCCGGTATCGGCAGAGAGCCTATGACAAATCCGCAGCGCCATGCCTTGAGAAGAACTTCCATCTCCATGTTGTAGCCATCCATATCAAGCTTCAGCTGCCGCAGCAAACGGGCCGAGTAGTACCGAAAACCGGACTGGCTGTCGCTGATCAGCAAACCGGTGCGCTTTCTCATGCACCAGACGCCGAAACGGTTCCATGAACTGCGCAGCCCTGCCATCTCTTCGAATTGTGCATAACGCGAGGCGATCAGGATGTCGCTCCCCTGGAGACGTGCGGTCTCGGCGAGACGCGGGACCGCTGAGACCTCGTGCTGACCGTCGGCATCGACCGTTACGACACCGTGGAACCCCTTCGATAAGGCCCACTCGAAGCCGGTTCTCAGGGCTGCACCTTTACCGCGGTTTTCCGGATGACGCAGCAGCGTTACCGGCAGATCACCGACGGAGTCCGCCGTCTGGTCGGAGGAGCCGTCATCGACCACGAGCAGCGGCAGACCGGTGCGATGCGCTTCGCGGACCACGGCAGCGATGGTTTTTTCAGCGTTGTACGCCGGTATGACTATGCAGATTCCCATGTGACGGCTAGCTCCTTTAGCGTTTGAAATTTGAACTGCCGTAACAGATCCCTCATTCGTCCTGCCGCGTCGGTTCTTGGACCGTAGCTTACGAAAGAGCGCAACGGCGAAAGCGGCAGTCTTGGCCCGAAGGCCTCCATCTCGCGCGGGTGCAGGTAGAGTACGGCCGGCACCCTGGCGCAGTTAAGCTTTTTGATGGTGCGTCGGATAAGAGCCAGGGGGAAAAACCTGAAGCCCCATCCGCCGCCAGTTGGGAGATTGCCGATAACAGACGGAGTCACCATCGGCGGCAGTTCGAGAATGGAACCGGCGCTGGTTCTGATGGCAAACGGTGCCCGAGGACCGCGGCGGTCGCCGATAATGGGGAGCGGGTTATGGCTTGAGTCGTACAGGCATCCCTCATGCTGCAGGATCTCCATGGCCCAGGGAGTGGCAGCTCCCAGGGACCATTGTGGAGCACGGAAACCGGCAGGCAGGGAGCCGGACTGTTCGGCAATGATCTCAGCCGTTCGGCGCAGCTCGTCGCGAAAGGCGACCGGGCCAAGCAGCGGCACCAGAGAATGGGAGTAGCCGTGGGAAGCTATTTCGTGCCCTGCGGCAGCGATCATTGGAACCAGCGAGGGGTCAAGCTTTGCCACAGAGCCGAGCACGAAGAAGGTGGCCCTCACCCCGCACTCTTCGAGCAGGGCGAGTATCAGTTCCGTGTTCTGGCGCACGCGTCTCCTCTCTGTCGGAACAGTAGGTGGCGCCAGGGCACAACAGCCGTGGTACCAGTCTTCGAGATCAATGGTTATCGCGTTCTGCACCGGTATGTCCCCTTGATGTGGTTCCTGATCAGCTGCGACTGCGCCATGCGGTGCTTTTTCAGAGAAGTTGTTCTCTTTGTCAGCATCTACCAACTCTCCTCCCCCTCCGGAGTCACCGCCAGCTGGATAGCAAAACCGGGCGAACACAAGGTTCGCCCCTACGGTACTTTGTCAGGCACCGAGGGGGGCTCGCGATAAGCTGCAGCAGTGAATCGCGGCAAGAATGCCGCTCCTACATGATCGGTCCTGAATTGCAGTCTCCATGGGACCGCACTGTTCGAGGTCAAACAAGCATGCATTACTCTGCACAAGACGCGCATTGTAGACTCCGACTTATGACTGAGACATCTACTGCTGAAGCTGTTTCTCTGTCACAAGGGAGCTGCATGGTCGGTCTTTGAGTATGGCGGATGCTGCTCTGCCGGAATTAGGAAATAATAATAGCAGCTAAATCAGTTTTAACAGTGGGGAAGTGAGAGTTTTGACAATGATTTTGGAGAGGGATTTGAGTTGATAGAATGAGAATGAAGAGGATGTCTTTTCCTGAATGGCAGCTCCCTCACCCCTGCCCCTCTCCCGGAGGGCGAGGGGAATTTGATGGCAGGTATTGTGGCAGCTTTGAGAGGTCGCCAGAGATGGCACCACTGTTGTACCCGCGATCCAACTCCCCCTCGCCCTCCGGGAGAGGGTCGGGGTGATGGAGCTTCAGCCTATCCCTTCTCCGCCTGTGCCATATCCTTTTCCACAAACCGTCCGCAGACGAAGCAGAAAACTCCGGCTAGTGCCATGACAAGCGGAGTGAGCAGCAGCGCGTTTTGCAGGCCCCAATGGTCGGAAAACCAGCCGATGATCGAGGGGGAGATGGCGTCACCCAGGGCGTGAATGAAGAAGATATTGACGGCGAAGGCCATAGCGCGAATGGCAGGCGGGGTCACGTTGAGAATAACGGTGTTGAGCGGGCCGGTATTTAGAAAGAGAAAGAACTCCGCGACGAATATGGCAGCCATGCAGCCGGTAAGGGTGGGAGCAAGTATAGCCCAGGCGGCAAAGGGAGTGCCGATCAGGAATCCCCAACCGGAGACTAGCAGATATCCCTTACTGCTCTTTTTCTGCAGGCGGTCGCCAAGCCAGCCCCCCGTGAGCGTGCCCAATATTCCGGCCAGCACGGTGGTGGCACCGAACAGGGTATTGGCCTTCTCGACATCGAGGGAATGGACGCGATACAAAAAGGAGGGGATCCATTGGGCAAGCCCACCTATGGCGAAAGTCATGGTGGCCATGGCGATGGTATTAGTTACAAAAGAGCGGTTTTTGAAAAGGGCCGCGTAATGGATGGAATCCTTGCCGCTCCTGGTCTGCGGCGCAGCGTCATCGCCTCCGCGTGGCGGTGTTCGTAAGAGTCCGATGGGAATGGCCAACAGCAGACCGGGCAGACCGACCATGAGAAATGCCGACTGCCAGCCGAAGCGATGCCCCAGCACTCCACCAAGAAGATAGCCGAGTGCGCTTCCAACTGGAATAGCCACATAAAAGTAGGAGAGTATCCGGCCCCGCTGCTCCTTGCGGAAGAAGTCGGCTATCAGGCCGGGAGAGACTGTGCCGAAGCTCGCCTCCCCTACCCCGACCGTGGCGCGCGCGGCCAGCAGAGTCTTGTAACCGGGTGCAAAACCTGCCAGTGCCGTGGCGAGACTCCAGACCACCAGACCTCCTGTGGCCAGCTTCACGCGGCTCCAGCGATCGCCAAGCCAGCCAAAGAGCGGCGCCAACAGCATGTAGCTCAGCATGAAGGCACTTCCCAGCAGTCCCAGTTCGGTATCGGTTAACTGGAAATCTATCTTTATCAGCGGGAAGACAGCAAAGAGCACCTGCCGGTCGATGTAGTTAAGCAGGTTGACCGCCAAAAGAAGCCCAAGGGCATAGCGGCGATAGGGAAGCGATAATGGTTCGGCGTTCATCGGGCAGTTCCTCCAGCATGAGTAAGCCCGCGCATTATGATAGATGTGGTTGTAAAAAGTCCAGCACTGTCATAGGGAAGGGATGGTATTGATCGATAGGAGAGATACGAGAAACTAACCGATCACGTGAAACTACATGGATACCCGTTCTCCTCGTTCCCAAGCTCCAGCTTGGGAACGTAAATGCTGCAGTAAGCTCCGCTTAAACGACTCAAAGCTGGAGCTTTTCCAGCGATTGCATTCCCAAGCTGGAGCTTGGGAACGAGAACGCATAAACGACTCAAAGCTGGAGCTTTTCCAGCGGTTGCATTCCCAAGCTGGAGCTTGGGAACGAGAACGCATAAACGACTCAAAGCTGGAGCTTTTCCGGCGATTACATTCCCAAGCTGGAGCTTGGGAACGACACCTCAAGTCCCCCTTTGAAAAAGGGGGACTTGAGGGGGATTTGCCTTTAGGCGCCATCGGCACTCCGTAGCAACTTGGGTAAAATCCCCCCCGCCCCCCCTTTTACAAAGGGGGGAGGTCTTATGCCGTAGATCAGAACTATTCAGGAAAAACAAAGAGTCCGAATGTCGCCTTTCCCTGCGCCCCTGCGCCCCCGCGTCTCCGCGTCTCCGCGTCCCCGCGTTGAAGCCTTTGCTTGCTGTCCACTTTGGTCTCTGCGCTTCCCCGCGACTCCGCATTGAAGCTTTTATCTTTCCTTAACGCCTAAAGCTAATAAAGCTAAAGCTCTGCCACAGCCCGCTGCGCCTTTTGCACGATCTCGGCAGGTTCCTCGTAACGGAAATGAATCGGCGCGCCAAATGTTATGGTCACTTTCCCGCGCTTGGGAAAGGCCTCTCCCGGCGCCAGTACCCGATCGGTTCCGCTTATCTTCACCGGCAGCACCGGGATGCCAAGTTCCTTGACGATGATCCCCAGCCCCATCTGAAACTCTTGCATCCTGCCGTCCAGGGAATGCGCACCTTCCGGAAAAATGAGGGTGTGCGTGCCGGTATCGGCGAGCTTACCCATGAATCTGAGCGCGCCGCTAAAGCCGCTTTTTTGAGGCAGCGGAAACAGATTGAGAAGCAAGGTCCCTAATTCGTAGCAGAGACGCCGCCAGAGCCGGTCCACCCCATGGTACTCTCCGAAAAAGAATTCCGCCCACGCGGCTGTGGCGGTTTTATAGCGTTGCTCCTTGGGGAGCGCGAACATGATGGAAGGCTGGTCGAAGTAGCTCAGGTGGTTTGCCACGAATATCACCGGTCCATCAAGCCGATCCAGGTTGTTGGCGCCGCGCACCTCAAGCGCTACAAAGATCCTGAAAAACGGGCCTAATAACAGTGCGTCGCCTAGCATCCTCAGGCGCCTGACCCAAGCGGAATTGGTCCAGAATCGCAAATGGTCGCGGTGCCGAACCTTTTCCCGCTTCGAGATGATCTGGCGCAGGTCGGAAACCTTGGTCTGCGGCCCGATCTGAGAGTCTTCGATATCGAGCCGATATTCCTGCTCCAGGAAATTCACCAATTCCAGCCGGTCGATGGAGGTGAGCCCCAGGTCGCCCACCAGCAATGATCCCTCGCGGACCTCGGCTGCATTTGTTTTGGTGACCCTGGCAATCAGGTTGATGAGGGCGTCCTTGGAGGCGCCGGCATCGCCCTCTACAGTTCCCTTTTTGATCTGTTCCTTAACCACGAACTTCTTGATCTTCAATGTGGTGGTCTTGGGGAACTCCGGCTCGCCCCAGATGGTGGAGCCGGTAATCTGGTGCATTCCGTCCAGGCTCTTGTTGGCCTGCCCGATGATCTCCTCGGGCTTCACGCCGCTTCCGTCCAAAAGCAGGACGGCATGCACTTCCTCCCCCCCTCCCCTCTCCAACCCGATGACGCACGATTCCTTGACGCCCGGAATCTTGTTCAGCACACTTTCCAGTTCGTCGGGATAGACGTTGACCCCGGCGCCGGTAACGATCAGTTCCTTCTCGCGCCCCTTTATGGTGAGCCAGCCGTCAGGGCCGATCTCCCCGATGTCGCCGGTCCGAAACCAGCCGTCACTGGTGAATGCCTCGCGGCTCGCCTTTTCGTTCTGGTAATAGCCGGGAAAGACGTTATCCCCGCGCACCAGCACCTCTTTCTGCTCTATTTTCAGCTCGATACCGGGGAGAGGCGGCCCGACCGCGCCCGCCACCTGCCGCTCCATGGTGTTGACGCAAAGGACCGGCGAGCACTCGGTAAGTCCATAACCTTCCAAAACCGTGAACCCCATGCGATCCCAGAAGTTGAAGACCTCAGGGACAAGCGGAGCGCCTCCCGAGACAAAGACGGTAAAGTTGCTGCCGAACTTTTTCTGTACCGGATAAAAGAGCAGACGGCGTCTTTCTTTCGACATGCCCGCGGCCATTTCGGAAAGCTTGCCGAACACGCCGTCCAGATGTTTTTCCGACAGTTCCCGCTCGATGGTCGTCTTTAGCAGTTGCATAAGACGGGGAACCGACATGATAACGTAGATATCCTCCTCTCTCAGCGCATCCATGATGGCGGAAGGCTTCAGGGTGCGCGGATAGACCACAGCGGCGCCACGGTAAAGCGGGAGGAAAAAGCCCCCCATCTGCTCGAACATGTGGGAGAGCGGCAGCAGGGACAGGAACATGAAATCCGGTGTAATGATCGGTACTTGCAGGTTTATCTGGGTCATGTTGGCGACCAGGTTCTTGTGGGTTAAAATCACCCCTTTCGGATTGCCGGTGGTTCCCGAGGTGTAGATAAGCTGTGCCATATCTTCGGGAACCGGGCGCGCGACCTCGCTGATGGGCGGCACCTTTTCCAGCAGGTACTGCAGATCTTCCAGCAGCATCGACGAGTCCGTCACTATCCGATCCGGCTTGAATCTACTCTGAAGCAGTACTTTTGCTTTGGTGAGGTTACTGATCGACTCGGCGCGCCCCCGGTCCGACATAAAGTCCACCGGCACGGCAACGGCGCCGCGCATGATGATGCCCCAGTAGGCAACGGCCCACCAGGAAGAGTTGGGGCCCCAGATCAGTACCCGATCGCCAGGCTCCACGCCTTTTTGCGCCAACAGGTTTGCCATTTTCAGTGACAGCTCGGAAAATTCGCTATACGACACCACGAAGCGGCGCACGCCCGTGCGATTCACGAAAGCGGTTTTATCGCCCCTACCCTGGAAGGTCTCGAAAAGTTCTGCCAATGTCTTCATGGATGCTCCTTCTATCAGCCATGCTCTGCACTGTCATCAGCGAAGTAGCAGGATCAAATGTTTGCAGTGATAAGTCTGGTTGAAGCGTATCAGTTAAAGTCAGGAATAAGAGATCATGCTGACCAGTCAAGTTAGATCAGGAAGAATAGCACCTCTTCATGGCATAGCCTACAGTCTACCCGCATCACTCTCTGATATCGAGGCTATTTTATACGGCAAGAGGTAAACAATTGAGCTTCGTGATAGAAATATGACTGTTTTCAAGTTATATTGTTTCAACTATCACAGAGTCGAGGTTGAAATGTACCAGATTGAAACAGACGCAAGCCACAGATTGACAAGATGCCGAGTGATTCCTAAGATGCTCGCTCTGGCTATTATATTGACCATCAGCACAGGTTTTGACACTTCGAAAGCTCTGCCACCAGCTTCGCAAGCTGACGCTTCGGCAACCCTGCAACCAGCTTCGCTAGCTGACGCTGCGGCAACCCTGCAACCCACTTCGCAAGCTGACGCTGCGGCAACCCTGCAACCCACTTCGCAAGCTGACACTGCGGCAACCCTGCGGCACCCTTTGCCGGCTGACACTTCGACAACTAAGGCCCACGCCTTTAACTGGCGCCGTGATGGGAATGTGAATCCGCTCCTGATCGCCGCGGTTCAGCCCAAACCGGCGCCGAGCGAGTTCAGAGTGGCGCCTGAACCGGTACATAACTGGGAGACGGGAGAGGGCAAAAGCTATCTGATTCCAGCCATCGAGATCCCCGCCTTCCTGATCCTGCTGAACATCCACGACCGATTCGCTTTCCGGGAGGAAAGAAGTGAAGACGGGCAAAGAGTCTACAGCTCGAATCTGTCGACTACCTGGGAACACCTGAAGCGGCAGAACTGGAAACACGATAGGGATCCCTTTAACGTCAATCAATTTGGCCACCCCTACCAGGGAGCCACCATGTACGGAGTGGCTCGCTCCACCGGCCTGAGCTTTTGGGAGTCGGCAGTCTATAGCAATGTGGGGAGCTTCCTGTGGGAAATGGCAGGCGAAACCGGCCACCCCTCGGTCAACGACATGGCCACCACCGGAACCTCCGGGAGCTTGCTGGGCGAGGCGCTGTTCCGTATGTCCGCACTGGTGCTGAAAGACACCGGCGGCAAGCCTGACCTGTGGCACGAACTGGGTGCCGCCGTACTCTCGCCAACCACGGCATTCAACCGCTTTGCCTTCGGCGACCGGTTCAAAACCGTTTACCCGGGCAATGCCCCTGCCACCTTCTGGCGCTTCCGATTCGGCGCCACTCTAAGCGGCAGCTCGGAGCAGGTCGCAACGGCGGATTTCAACATCGCCTACGGCCTGCCCGGGAAAATAGGCTACAGCTACAAGCGCCCCCTCGATTATTTCGACTTCCAGATAACCGGTCTCTCCTCGTCCGGCAACCCGCTGAGCAGTGTATTGCTGCGGGGCCTGCTCTACGGCAAGCCGTACCAGATGGGGGACGATCACAGGGGTATCTGGGGGCTTTATGGCAGCTACGACTACATCTCGCCTGGCGCCTTCCGTGTTTCCAACACCGCTCTTTCCCTGGGGACGACTGGCCAGTACTGGGTGGCACCGGGTGTGGCCCTGCAGGGATCTCTGCTGGGAGGCGCAGGCTTCGGAGCGGCAGGAGTCTCGCCGACCGTTGAAGGCGAGAGGGACTATCACTATGGATTAACCCCCCAAGGCATAATGGCACTTCGCCTGCTCTTCGGTGACCGGGCGGTAATCGAGTTGGTCGGGCGCGGCTACTATGTGAGCGGCACCGGCTCCGATGATTCAGATGGCTCGGAGAGACTCACACGCGCGGTGGCGAATCTTAACGTCCGGGTGACCGGTCGCCACGGGATGGGACTCCAATTCGTGCGATCGACGCGTGACGCGCATTACGGCCAGCTTCCCAGCAGGCAGACAAGGGATAACACGCTAAGTCTCGTCTACACCTTCCTGGGGGACACCCGCTTCGGCGCCGTCGAGTGGCGCAACATAGGCGACCGCTAAGGGAAGAGAGGTTCGGGTGACAGGGTTGAAGTGACACTGTAAGCTCTGATTCCGCCATTAGGTAAGAACATCTTGTAGGAGCGGCATTCCTGCCGCGATTCTCTGCACATCAATCGCGGCAGGAATGCCGCTCCTACAGAGGCCCCTATCGGTAGGTGCAGGGTTGTGGTGAACGGCTCTATCGTGTCGCCCAATCAGGGTATGCAGCAATAAAAAAGCCGCTCTTTTACAGGAGCGGCTTTTTATATTTCGTTCTATATAGCAGGAGGAATTATACCACCTTGGGCTTGGCCGCTTTAGGCACTTTAGGGACTTTGGGAGCCTTGGGAACTTTAGGGGCTTTGGGAACTTTGGCAGCTTTCGGGGCAGCAGCAGGTTTCGCAACCTTGGCAGGCTTTACAGGCTTAACAGGTTTCTCAGCCTTGGCTTCCTTGGCAACCTTGGCCGGTTTGGCTACTTTAACCGGAACACCCTTCTTGGCCTCGATGTTGGCCATCCTTACTTCCCTCGCCTTAGCAAGGTTATCGGCAAGACCTCTATCCTGAGCCATTTTCCTTCTGGACTCGGAATAGTTTTTTGCGGAGAGCGGCTGCTTGCTGGGAATGCCGAACTGCTTCTTATACTCACCCGGCTTCATGCCGTGAGCGGTACTCAGATGGCGCGCCAAGGTCTTGAAACCACCTTTACCGCACACCATGCAGATCACTTCCCCTTTCTTGAATGCCTCTTTCACAGTCAGAGTAGTTTTAGTTTCCTCCACTCCTTCGATTGATTGACCAGCTTCAAGGTTTTTGAGAGCATTATGTACTTTGCCGATTTCGAATATAAGCTGATCTGAGGTCATCGGAGTACTCGACGCATGTGAAGATACGATCTGAGCTGCGATTTCTACTAAAGTTGCCATTGGTGGGTCCTCCATTAATATAAATGAAATATAGGCTATTATTGACAGGTTTGAATCGGTTGTCAATATTATTTGTCTTAAACTTACGGCAACTTCTTTTATGCCAGTGATCTATCAGGTTCACTCCAGGTTTACAAGACAAGGCTGCTGAGTTGATTGCGCTCAATCTGATTTTATGAATCCCTCAACGTTGAACACAAGACCAATAAAGGGCTAGGTCATGCTTTCAAACTTCAAATAGCAGGGATCGGAGCGGTGATGTAGATTTGGAATAGATGGCTGCCGGTGGAGGTACTGTTAAGTCCAGTGATCGTCGACTGACAGCCAGTGATCGTCGACTGACTGCCAGTGAATATCACACCAGGTTAGCCAAGCTGCTGTTTTTTAGCCTTTTTACTGCCAATACACCGGGTGACCGGCAAATAACAGCAATCAGGTTAAAACAGGAAAGTTTATTATTGACAGAAATGGTAGGATTCAGTATTAGTAGAAATGTTGTATCGGAGCCGAGGCTCCCACCATAATCGAATAGCATGAACTTATCTAGAGCGATCGAGGGACTGGCCCTGTGACGTCGCGGCAACCTCCCTTTTCGGGAAGGTGCCAAATCCAGCGAAACGGCAACGTTTCGAAAGATAAGGAAGCGCGGACCAACACATAAAAGTCCCCTTCCGACCCCGGAAGGGGACTTTTCTAATTGGAGGTACGAAGATGAACATCGCAACCAAAGCAGCGCACATCGGCTTGGATCGGGAGACGAGAACGGGAGCAGTCACGGTGCCGATCTATCAGACCGCCACCTTCCGACATCCGGGACTGGGACAGAGCACGGGGTACGACTACAGCAGATCCGGCAATCCGACCAGGCAGGCGCTGGAGGAAGGTATTGCCAATCTGGAGGGTGGCTGCCGCGGCTTCGCCTATGCATCCGGAATGGCAGCCATTACCAGCCTGATGTTCCTCTTTCGTCAGGGAGACCACCTGGTCGTCACCGAGGATCTCTACGGCGGCAGTTACCGACTTTTTGAAAAAATCTTCCAGCAGTTCGGCCTCAGCTTTACTTACGTCGACACCAGCGATATAACATTGGTTCAAGAAGCGATCCGGCCTAACACCCGGGCACTGTTTGTGGAGTCGCTCACCAACCCGCTTTTGAAAGTGGCCGACGTCGAAGGACTCGCCGCACTTTGCAAGGAACGCAAACTCCTTTGTATCGTCGACAACACCTTCCTCACCCCATACCTGCTGCGCCCGCTTGACCTGGGTGCCGACATTGCCCTTTATTCAGGAAGTAAATACCTGGCAGGACACAACGATACGGTATGCGGACTTGTCGCGGTCAAGGACCCTGAACTGGCAGAGCAGGTTTATTTCCATCAAAACGGCGTCGGTGCGGTCCTTGGCCCGCAGGACTCCTGGCTCACCATTCGCGGCATGAAGACGCTGACCATACGCATGGATCGGCAGCAGGAAAACGCTTTGGCGATTGCCAACTGGCTCACGGGTCACGCCGGAGTCGGCAAGGTCTATTATCCCGGAATTGCCGGGCATCCGGGGCACCACATAATGAAGAGTCGCGGCAAGGGCTTTGGCGCCATGATCGCCTTTGAGGTTACCGAACCCCACCTGGTAAACCGTCTGCTCCTGAAGACCCAACTGATTTCATTTGCCGAGAGTCTGGGCGGCGTCGAGAGCCTGATAACCTTTCCCCAGGTGCAGACCCACGCCGACATCGAGCCCGAGACGCTGGACCGGCTTGGTATCAACCACCTCCTGCTCCGCCTTTCCGTGGGCATAGAGGACAAAGACGACCTGATAGCAGACCTTGCGCAGGCCTTTGAAGAAGGAGAGCACCCATGAAATTCGCGACCGAACTAATCCACGGCGGGAATCCGATCGATCCCGAGCATGGCTCGCTGAGCCACCCCATCTACTTGAGTTCCACCTTCGCCCAGCGCTCGATGGACCATTTCGGCCGCTACGACTACGCGCGTTCGGGAAATCCGACCCGCGAGGCGCTGGAAGAGGCCGTGGCAAAGCTCGAAGGCGGCTCGACCGGCCTTGCCTTCGCCTCCGGCATGGCTGCCATCACCTCGACCTTCCTGATCTTCGCCCCCGGCGACCATCTGGTGGTCTGCGAGGACGTCTACGGCGGCACCTTCCGGGTGCTCTCCACCCTGTTCAAGGGATGGGGGCTGCAGGTGACCTTTGTCGACGCCACAGACAAGGGAGCCATCGCCGCAGCGATTCGTCCCGAGACCAAGGCGCTCTACCTTGAGACCCCGTCGAACCCGCTCATCAAGATCATCGACCTGGCAGCCGCCGCCGCTCTAGCCAAAGAGAAAGGGCTTCTGACCATCGTCGACAACACCTTCATGACCCCTTACCTGCAGCGCCCGCTGGAACTGGGGTGCGACATCGTGCTGCACAGCGGCACCAAGTTCTTGAACGGTCACTCCGACGTGATCTGCGGCTTTGCCGTAACCGGCGATCCGGAACTGGGGCAGAGGCTGCGCTTCGTGCAGAATGCCTTCGGTGCCGTATTAGGGCCGCAGGACTGCTGGCTGGTGCTGCGCGGACTGAAGACGCTTAAGGTGCGCATGGAAGAGAGTCAGTCGAGTGCCAAGCAGATCGTCAGCTGGCTGCAGGAGCAAAAAGCCGTGGCAAAGGTGTACTATCCCGGCCTCCCCGAGCATCCGGGGTACCAGACACACATGGCGCAGGCGAGCGGCCCTGGTGCAGTGCTGTCATTCGAACTCAAGAACTACGACATCACCAAACGGCTACTGGAAGGGGTGAAACTGGCGGCATTCGCGGTGAGTCTGGGAGGCGTGGAAAGCATCTCTCCTACCCCGCCAAGATGTCCCATGCCGCCATGCCCGCGACCGAGCGCGAGGCGCGCGGCATCAAGGACACCCTGGTAAGGCTTTCCGTAGGGCTGGAGGCTCCGGAAGATCTGATTGATGATATGAGTCGGCTTTTGAACCGGTAAGGGTCACCACTCTTAAATCTTTTTATTCCCCCGTTTGATACCGGTACCCTCAAAGTCGTTCACCCTCCCCCAGCCCCTCCCATCAAGGGAGGGGGGCAAAGCAAAACCCAACCTCCGATAAGGGAAGGGGGCGCGAGAGAGGCAGAACTGATCCCCTCTCCCCTTGTGGGAGAGCTGTTGGGTTTCACGATAGAGCTGTTCACCCCGTTCCTACACGTGCCGAGGCCTCCTGTAGGAGCGGCATTCTTGCCGCGATTCTCTGCACATCAATCGCGGCAAGAATGCCGCTCCTACAATATGTCCTTTCCTTAATTGCAGTGGGGGCTGAGGGAGGGTGAACAACTTGGAATACATCGTTCAACCAACTAAGGAACAAACTTACCGTAGGGGCGAACCTTGTGTTCGCCCAGATTTTGTTGTTCACAATTTCTAGTCGGGAATTTGCTGAACCAGGGCGAACACAAGGTTCGCCCCTACGTTGGAAGGAAAAGGTATTGAAATACGAAGTAACGATAGCAGAGGATTAGCACCAAACGGCTTCTCTTATCTATGACACCTACATTACATCTACAACCTCACGCCCTACCCCACCTCATCTCCTTACTACTTCAACGACCTACACAAGCTACTACCCCAAAATCTGTTAAAGCACATTCGCGTCTATAATGCCGCATCACCTTTTCCACTGAAAACTAACAGTCTTTACCTTGGGAACTGCTAGCTGGAATCCAACCAGACCTTGCTCAGTAATGCTGTTGCCACTGCTAGTGAGAGCCGTGAGGCTGGGAAGACTCTGCAGATAGAGAAGTCCGCGGTCGGAGATACTGGTCTGGTAAATGTAGATCCGCTTCAGGTCGGCGAGTGAAGAGATGGCGAGCAATGCTGCATCAGTGAAACGCGACCCCGAAAGATACAGCTCTTCAAGACCGGTCAGATGGAGAATACTGTCGAGATCACTGTCGCACAGATCGTAAAGATAAAGAGATTGCAGATCGTACGGCTTAAGCTTCTTGAAGTGACTCAAGGTTACCGTTGACTGCTCTTTAACGTCCAGGCGCACCGCTTTATCAATGTCGACCTCTACAGATCCAGTCGCAAGAGCATACTTCTTCCAATGGCTGTAGTTTTGTGAACTTCGAGCTCTCAGATAAAGGGTTCCGCAGGATGATTCAGTAGGAAAGGAGATGAATCTAGTTTGCCTTGGGCGCTGCGAGATAGGATCCTGCTGTTTCTCTACTTCCAGTTTCAGCACCGCTAACCGCTTGAGCGCCCTTTCTATGTTGAGATCAGCTACGGCGACCATCTCGGCAAATAGATCACTCCCCAACGCCGAACCCGCATCGAGACGGAGCATAAAACGGCACGCGTAACTCTCCTGGAGTTCCTGCACCGCTGCATTTACCGCTCTCAGATCCTGCGCCTCCCGAGCGATCTGGCGCAGCAGAGCCGCCAACTCGCTTCTGTCATCTCCCCGTTCTGCCAAGGGGTGAGTGACTCTCCACTTGCGAAGGATATCTTGTAGCGTCCGACGGTCCTCGTCTGCGTAGGCGCGATTCGCTTTCGACATCAACTCGTGACGGAGCAGTTTTGCCGGACCTGCGCTAGCTAGATCAGGATGAATCGCCTTAGCAACTTCGCGGTACAGCGATTTGATGTCTTGTTCTTGGGACTTCCAAGACCTATCCGCATAACCAGTTGCAGCGCTTTGCCGATGACCGGTTGCGGACTCTTTCCGATAACCGGTGGAATTTCCCTGCTGCTGGTCAGTTGCACCGGCACGCTCGTTTCCAGAGGCATAGCTTTGACTGCGGCCCCCGGCATATCGAGAGCTCCCTTCATCCTGCCGGCCCTCGTTGTATGCACCGGCTGAAAGTCGGGCGATCTCCGCCTCGATTCTCTCCAGCTCGGACATCCGGCGCCCCAGGGTCTGGTCGTATTTTTTCTCGAACTGAGCTATCTCATCACGCAACCGCTGCAAGAGAGCGCGGGCCTCAAGGTGACGCGCGCGCAAGGATGCTAGTTCATCACGCTTTTGCTCTAGTTTGATCTCCCCGGGGAGTTTTTGTTCCACGCCGATTTTCATTCCTTCTCACACTGTCTCTATATTTACAGAAACTGATTATATTTTTTACATTAGCACGAGCATCAACTCAGAGACAAATGGATTTTATGAGAAGAAAGCAAAGACCAATGAGGATTGGGAGAGATCAGCGGTTCTCGCGCAGCATCTTTGTTAATAGCCGGTCCATTGAGGAGGCAAAGCGCTGTCGGTCGGTGAGGCTGAACTGACCGGGTCCTCCCTGAACCAGGCCGTCTGCACGCAACTCTTGCATCAGGTTACGCATCGACAGCTTCTCGCTGATGTTTTCCTCGTCATACAGTTCGCCGCGCGGGTCAAGAGCTACCCCGCCGTTCTCGACGATGCGTGCGGCAAGCGGAATGTCTGCGGTTATCACCAAGTCGCAAGCCTCAGCGTGCTCGGCAATATAATCGTCGGCAACATCGAAGCCGTTTTTGACCCGCACCGATGTTACATAGGTTGTGTGAGCCTTGGAAAGGTCGTTATTAGCTACCAGACAAACCGGGACCTTTAGTCGCTCCGAAGCGCGAAAAACCATATCCTTAATCACCCTCGGGCAGGCATCCGCATCGATCCATATCTTCATCATCACTCCATTTTGTGTCACCTGGAAAAATACCGCCGAGGGCGTGCCGATCAGCTTTTAAAGGCACACTACTTAGAGAGGCTCCAGATCTTGTTTTTTGGCATAGCCCTGCGCGAGTCACGCTACTACACCCCCGGATCAAAGTCAATCAAGGCTCCGTTGCCAGTACTCCACATTTAGAGAGAGAAGGTTTAAAGGAATTTTAAAATTATAAGATTGACATGCTGCTGGAAAAGCTGATATGGTGTCGCATCCGTGGACGATCCCGGATAAAACCAACAAGAAGCAATATGGGAGAAGTAAGTAAATGGTAAACGGAACTGTGAAATGGTTTAACGACAGCAAGGGGTTTGGCTTTCTTGAGCAGGAAAACGGCGAAGACGTATTCG
>Ga0209317_1000255_pt1 | contig 69404 bp, 66 predicted proteins | sample RifGroB2_FD_183994 | JGI IMG/M metagenome (GOLD analysis project Ga0209317, IMG submission 183994) | Soil microbial communities from Rifle, Colorado, USA - Groundwater B2 (SPAdes) (version 2) | ecosystem: Environmental > Terrestrial > Soil > Unclassified | place: Rifle, Colorado | collected...
CTGTTCTCCCTGCAGCGGATTCCCTGGTCTGTTTCGAACCTGCGGATCAGCTCCTGATCGGTCACCACCGGGTTCATGAAGAAGGAGCCGGCGCTCCCCTCGCACTGCAGTTGCCGGGACTCCCGCTTTTTTATGGTGGCCTTCACCTTGTGCCTGATCTCTTCCGGGTCCCCCGGTGACAGGGCCAACAGCGCGGAGACCACGATCAGCCGGGGGTCGCGCTTGAATCGGCTGTCGCGGTACTCGAAGGCGCACTCCTCCCGGTCCAGAGCCAGCAGTTCCAGGCTTTCGGCGTGCAGCGCGAAAACGGTTTCGGTTACCTCGCCGATGCACCCGCCATATGCCCCGGCGTTCCCCCGCAGGGCCCCCCCCAGCATCCCCGGGATCCCCGCCAGCGACTCCATGCCGGACAGCCCCAATTCCGCCGTGCGATGTACCAGCGCCGTCAGGTCAAAGCCCGCCTGCGCCTCGATGCGGTCCCCTGAAACCTTGATCCCCGCCGGTTGCAGCCTGATGACCAGGCCGTCGAACCCCTCGTCGCTCACCAGGAGGTTGGTGCCGCCCCCCAGGATGCAGAAAGAGACCCCTTGCCGGCGCGCGAACAGCAGTGCCTGCCGCAGCTCCTCGAGGTTCTCCGCCCTGGTGAGGAAGCGGGCGGGGCCCCCGATGTTGAGGGAGGTGAACGGCGCCAACGGGACGTTCTGCTGTACCGTAATCGGCGGTGATGTTTTAGAGTCGAGAGTTGACATAGCGCATATGATACACGACTGAGCTATTAAGCGCACTTGACAAGTTTTTTACCCCTGGGGAAACTACCTTGGTTTCGCATAGGTCGAAGCGGCTCAGGGCGGTAAGCCCCCAAACTGCCGCTAATCGAGGTACAGCAGGTACCCCCGGCGCGATTCCAGGAAGCGACCGAGACCGCCGCTCCAGCGCGAGACGATCGCGGCCGTCGGCTCCTCCCCCTGTACCGCCTTGCGCAGCTCTTGCGATCCCGCCATGTCGTCGAACCCCCACCTGAAAAATCCAGTCCGGGCAGTCGCCGGGACCGCCGCATGAAGCGCGCCCAGCATCGCCACTCCTGTTTCTACCGGGAGCACCTTTCGGTAGTCGGTGATCTCGATGCTTACCCCTTCCACTTCACGGTCCCGGAATTTCGGCGCGCTGGAGATGCCGGGAAGTCTCACCGGCGTGTATTGTACCGGCTTGAAATGCAGCCCCGGCAACTGCTCGTCGTTCAACCTTTTTGCCAGGGCTTCGGAATCGATGCCGGGCCAGCCTGCGAGTTGGAACGGTTGCGCGCTGCCGCGCCCTTCGGAGGCGCCGGTCGCCTCCAGCAGCCCGGTACCGGGATAGAGCAGCACCGACTCGATTCCGGCCAGGTTGGGACTGGTCGCGATCCAGGGGATGCCGGTGTCGGGCCAGCGCATGTTGCGCTGCCACCCCTGCATGCGCACCACGCTCAGGTCAAGTTCCGACAACCCCGGCAGCATCGCTTCACCCTTGATCATGGCGGCCAGTTCGCCGACCGTCATGCCATGGGCCACCGGTATCGGGTAGAGCGAGGTGAAGGTCGCCGGCAGGTCCTCCCGCACGAATCCGGCAACGTAATCCCCCCCCAGGGGGTTGGGGCGGTCCAGCACCACGAACGGGATGCCTGCCTGCGCCGCCGCCTGCATGGCGTGCCCCATGGTGGATATGTAGGTATAGAAGCGCACGCCTGCGTCCTGTATGTCGAAGAGCATCAGGTCGAGCCCCAGCAGATCCTCCTGGCGCGGCTTCTTGGTGGCGCCGTAGAGGCTTTTCACCGGTATGCCGCCGCTAATGTCGTCGGCCAGGTGGACCCCGTCCTCGGCGTTTCCCTTCAGGCCGTGCTCCGGCGTGAAGATTACCGACGGCTGCACCCCTTTTTGTTCCATAAGCTCAAGCAGGTGCATCTCTCCGACCATGGCGGAGTGGTTGGTGACCAGGGCGAACTTCTTTCCCTCAAGCGGCAGGAATCCCTGCTCGCCAAGGATTTCGGCTCCCGTCTTGACAACGGTCTGAGCCCGTGACGGGATGGGGTATGAGAGGGCCAGCATGAGGGACAAGCCGATTATGCCGGGGAGTGTTCGGAGTGTTCGGAGCATTTGGTGCCACCTTTTGTTGGAATGCGATACCGGAGCAGGTTACCTAGAAAACAGCGCCAAAGCAAGGGTTTACTCGCCGGGGATCGCCGGCCGGCCCCGACGCGCGCGGGGCTTGCCCCGGTTCCTTAGGGTGCTTTTAACTGCCGGGTCAAATGGCGCACCGCGGGCTATTTGACCCATGGCGAAATAACAGTTGTCATATTTGAATATTTAAAATAAATTACACACATTTGTCGCTGGTAATCATGCCTCCCCGCCTGCCGGGGGGAGTGACCGGAAGGAGATCATATGAAAAGAATGGTTCTCGTATGCCTGATCCTGTTTGGTGGCGCCACGGTTCTCTGGGGCGCCGGGACCAAGAAGAAAAAGGCCCTGCCTCACGATTTCGGAAGTGTGACTATCGGCAATTACTCGCAGCGGGCCGGGATGCCGCCGGTTGTGTTCGACCACTGGGTGCATCGTAAAAATTACACCTGCAGGGTGTGCCATGTCGACATTGGCTTTGGCATGACGACCAATTCCACCCAGATGCGCGCTGTGGATAACGCCAAGGGATATTTCTGTGGCGCCTGCCATAACGGTTCCACCACTTTCAACAAGGTCAGGATATTCGAATCCTGCGCCACGACCTACACCAGGGAGGACTACAAGAGGTGCGTGAAGTGTCACGCAGTGGAGAAGGACCCAGCCAGGGAAGAGGCGTTTTATCGTTTCATGGAAAAGATGCCCAAGGAGACCTTCGGCAACGGCATCAACTGGGAAAAGGCCGAAGATGCCGGGCTGCTGAAGCTTGTAGACAGCCTGGACGGAGTTTCCTTAAAGAAAAATACCATGAAGATCCAGGGGGACTTCTCCCTGAAATCGAAGGTGGAGGGGATGCCCGACATCATCTTTTCTCATGAGAAGCACACGGTATGGAGCGGATGCGAGTTGTGCCACCCGGACATCTTCGTCGGCATCAAAAAGGGCGCCTCCAAGTATTCGATGATCGAGCTTTTTGACGGCAAATACTGCGGCGTCTGTCACGACAGGGTCGCTTTCCCGCAAACCGACTGCAAGCGCTGCCATGCCAAATCGGCTGCAGAGTAAGCCATGACAACCATGGTACGATTGGGAAAATACACGGCCCTCGCGGCGCTGCTTCTTCTTGCACTGTTTCAGCCGGCGCAAGGCGCGCAACCCTGGCAGGCCGGTTTCGAGCAAACCTGCTCCAGGACCGGCGAGGCGATGACGCTGTCGGTGGACGAACTGAAAACCCTGCTGGATGACTGTGCGTCCCTGCGCAAGGTCATTGAAGCGCAGGAAGAATCGGTGCGGAAGGTGTATCTGAAAAGGCTGCAACTATGCCGGAACCTTTACGCCTACATGCTGGAATACAAAACAAGCCGACAGCCGGTGCAGTGAAACCTGTCATGAGGCTACTGAAGATGAAGGCTCTGTTGTGGAAAACATCAAGGGGAGCGCTGCGGCATGCGCTGCCCCCCCTGCTGATCGTGCTTTTGGTCGCTTCCGGCGGCTCCGCCATGGACCGAAGCGAGTTGGCGAAGGTGCTGAGGACCATTCCCCCTAACGGCCCCTTTTGGAATTACGGCAACGTCTTGATGCGCACCGGGTCGAAGAAAGCGGGGATGGCCCCGGTAGTCTTCTCGCACTGGAGCCACCGGTCGCGCTACACCTGCCGGGTCTGCCACCAGGAACTGGGTTTCGGCATGCGGCGCGGAGACTCCGGGATTACCAGGAGACAGTACCTGGCAGGGAAGTTCTGCGGCGCCTGTCACAACGGCACCGTCGCCTTTACGGTCCAGGACGGCCCTAAAGCCCAGTGCGGGAAGTGTCACATGGGCGACACCATCCAGTTGGAAGAGCAGTTCGAGGATTTTTCCCGGGATCTCCCCTTGTCCAGCTTCGGCAACGGGATAGATTGGGCGGCCGTCTTGAATGACGGCACGATCCAGCCGGCGAACACCCTGAACCAGGCCGCCGAGACTCTCTCCTTGCCGGATAAACTGAGGCAGCCACTGAAGCTTGGTACCGCCTCCCCGCGCAGCGATGTCAGCTTTTCGCATGAAGAGCATTTCGCCGAACTTGACTGCTCAAGCTGCCATCCGGAGATCTTCAACATCAAGAAGAAGTCTACCGCCGCCTTTTCCATGGAAACCAATGTCTTCGGCAGCTTCTGCGGAGCCTGCCATATGCTGGTGGCGTTTCCCATGAACGACTGCAGGCGCTGCCACAAATCCATGAGCAACGGTTCATACTAATCCCGCAGCTTCAGGAGCGCGTCCCCTTTGCGCATCTCAGCACCCCAGCCAGTTCGCCTGCCTGTCGAACGAGATCATGGAACTGCAGCGCTCGAGACTGACGGCCGCGTACTGGTCAAGGCCCAGGCAAAGCGCCGCATAGATGCGAGCTGCAGCCAGCACCTCGGGGAAATGCACCTGCTCCTCGGGAGTGTGCGAGATCTCCAGGGCGCCCGGGCCCAGGATGAGCGGCCTGCACCCCGCCGCAAAGAAGAGGTTGCCGTCCGAATGCGAGCGGAAGGCGTCGAACTTGAGCGGCAGGCCGAGCTTTGGGTATATCTGTTCCAGGATCCGCGCCAGGGGATTGTCCGTGCCGAGGTTGTAGCCGGCGGAGGCGAAATCAAAGTCGACGCACAGATCCAGCCCCGGTACGTATTTTCCTGCGCCGGAAACGATGCGGCGGATCTCCCGCTCGATAGAAGCCGGGTCGCGCTCCGGCGGCAGATGCAGGTCGATCCACGCCTCGCAGCGGTCCGGGACCACGAACCCCTTCTGCGAGGAGCGCATCTCGCGGATCGAATAGACGATCTCCGACTGCTCCCGGTCGAAAAGCACATCCTTGCCCAGGTGCAAAAGCACTCTGAGCATCGACTCCACCGCGTTATGCCCCAGTTCGGGGAGCGAGGAGTGACTCTTCAGGCCGTGGGTGACAAAGCCCGCTTCGAGGTAGCCGTAATGGGCAAAGCAGGCGGAGAGACCAGTCGGCTCCCCGATGACCGCCCAGGGCGAGCGACAACTTTTGAGGAAACTCGCGCTGCCGTCGCCGTTCTCCTCCTCTCCCACTACGAGCAGCAACCCCAAGCTCGGGCGCCTGGCGGGTTTTAGCGCCTCGGACAGGGCGAGCCACGCCTCGATCATGGCCGCGCACCCCCCCTTCATGTCCGCGCTCCCGAGCCCGTGGATGACATCCCCCTCCTCCCTGGCTCCGAACTCCTCAAGATCCCAGGCCGGGACCGTATCGACGTGTCCCACCAGGTAGAGCTGAGGCTCCTCCTCTCCCATGGTGACGCGCAGGTTGTAGCGCTCCTCCTCCACTTCCTGCCGCTCCACGTAGAACCCCGCCCCGCTCAAAAGGTCCTCCAGGTAGAGCTGGATGTCCTCTTCCTTTCCCGAAGGGGAATAGATGTCCACCATCTCGCGCAGGATACCCTTCAGCCGCTTCGGATCGATCGCGGCCAGGACCTCGTCAAGGCGGCCGCTCACGGCTTTTTCACCGGTTTTTTCTTGTGCTTTTTCGACATGTTGAGCGTCATGTACACGTGTTCCTGGACGTTGTCGAAACCGTGTTTCTCGAAGAAGCGGATGGCGGGCTTGTTGTCGGCCGAGGTGTCTATGATGATCATGCGTACCCCCTGCTCCTTTAATCGGCGCTTCAGTTCCTTGAAGAGCCGCTCTCCGACGCGCAGTTTCTGGAGCTCGCGCCGCACCCCGAGCCAGACCAGGTAACCGTACTTCCAGGGTGAGTTGTGTTTCTTGACCGTAGTGCCGAGGGCGAAGCCGAGTATCCGCTCTTCGTGCTCGGCGACGAGGCAAAGCTCGTTGTCGGAATTGAAGAGGGTGGTGATCTCGTACTCGTCCCAGGTCCGGTACAGGCTCTGGGAGTACTCGGCCGTGAACAGTTCCTCGCCGATGTGGAACACCTCCGGCAAGTCGTCGATGGTCATCTCCCTGATGCGCGGCGCCTCTTCCTCGTTCGAGTGTGGTTGCAGCATGTGGTACCTCGCGACTGCTTTGATTTTCGGCTGATTGACATTATAGCAGAGTTGCAGCTTTCGGAACTGAGACTATTTCAGTCTATGCTTGACTGAAAGCTCCCGCAACTCGCATTGGCGAGGCCGGCCTACCGATCAAACAGAATGATGATGCTGTTTAAGAGTATTTTAATTGCGGCGCGCTTGAACTTTCCGGGTTCAAATCGGGAGCGAGCTGTTACAACTCCCCGTCAGCACAGTCAACAGTGCCGCATAAAAAGGGTTGTCGCGGAAAAATCCGGTCATGTCGGGACCGGGCATCATCGGCCTGACTAAAAAAATATTGCTGCCGCAGATATTGTGCCTAGGCAGATAAACTTTCTTACATTAGATGGTAAAATTCACGGGTTCGCGAGCCGGCAGGTCGTCACGCCAACCGTGCCGCGGCGATTCCCGTTTGCCAATCCCTGGAAAGGCGTCAAAATGCCAAGGTTTTTTTCGATATACGCGGCGCTCTTCTGCCTGCTGTTTTTTCTGGGTCAAGCCGTGCCGATTTTCGCCGCGGAGCCGGTGGAGGTCGCGGTGACCGGGGTTGAGGGGGCCCCCCTGGAGAACGTGCGGCAGGCGCTGGTGCTCCCTTACGGACTGGTGCGGGACGGCAAGGTGGATCAGCTCTGGCTGGATCGCTTCGCGCTCCAGGCGCCTGACAAGGTTCGGCTGGCGCTGGAGGCCTATGGCTACTACAACGCCGAGGTCTCGGTGAAGGCCGAGCAGACACGGGAAGGCGGGCCCCGGTTGAAAGTGGCGGTCATCCCCGGGGTACCGGTGCGCCTGGCCGAGGTTGATCTGGAGTTGAAGGGCGCGGGGAGCGACGAGGAGGAGTTGCGCCGGCTGGCGTCGAAGTTCCCGCTTGCCCCCGGAGAGGTGCTGCTGCATCCCGATTACAAGAGGGGCAAGGGGGAGTTGCAGGCCCGCGCCGTTTCTCTTGGCTATCTCGACGCCAAATTCACCCGCCACGAGATCCGCATTGCCGAGGGGGCTACCTCCGCCCGGATCGGGCTTACCCTGGAGACCGGAGAGCGCTACCTGTTCAACGGCGCGCGCATCGAGGGGGCGCCCGATTATCCGCTCCCCTACTTGAGGCGATTCCTGGCCTTTGAGGAGGGCGAGGTCTTCTCATATCAAAAGCTTGGCGAAACACAGCTCAATTTCGCCAACTCCGAGCGCTTCAAGAGCGTGGTGGTCACGCCGGAAAGAGATCAGGCCGAGGACCTGCGCATTCCGGTGCTGGTGCAGCTCACCAGCGCGCCGCGCCATACCTTCCGTACCGGTGTGGGGTACGGGACCGACAGCGGCCCGAGGTTTTCGGTGCGTTACCGCGATCTGAACCTGTTTCGACAGGGGCACGATCTCGACCTGAGCCTTTACCTCGCCCAGCGACTTCAGGGTTTCGCCGCCCGTTACCTGCGGCCGAGCCCGCTCGACCTGAAAAGCTCCACCACGGCTCAGTTGAACCTCCAGCAGGAGGACGTCTCCACCTACCAGAGCAAGCTGGCAGCGCTCGAACTGGCCCGAAACCGCAGCTTCGGCCGGGGCGAACTCGGGACGGTCTACGTCAAGCTGCAGCAGGAGAATTTCACCATCGGCGACGTAAGCTCCGGCTCCAGGCTGGTGCTGCCGGGAGTGCGCTTCTCCAAGGAGCGCTTCGACGACCAGATACGCCCCTCCAGCGCCTATCGCTATGGAGCGGACCTGCGGGGGACGCACCAGTTTCTCGGCTCCGACACGGCGCTGGTGCAGTTGATCGTGGAAGGGGCGGTCCTGGTGCCGCTCCCCTGGCGCCTCTTCGTTCAGGCGCGCACCAAAGCGGGTTACAGCATCCTTCCCGACCCCCTGCAGGACCTCCCCCCCTCGATCCGCTTTTTTGCCGGCGGCGACCAGAGCGTGCGCGGCTATTCCTTCCAGGGGCTGGGCCCGCGCGACGATCAGGGGAGGGTCATCGGGGGCAAACATCTGCTGGTGGGAAGCCTGGAGCTTGAGCGCAGGCTCTACGAGAACTGGGGGGTCTCCCTCTTCTACGATGCGGGCAACGCCTTCAACGACTTCACCCATATGGAGCTCAAACGCGGGGTGGGGGTCGGGTTGCATTACTACACCCCGGTAGGGGGCTTGAACCTTTCGGTGGCCACGCCGCTTGATGACGACGACGGTAAAAGCTACCGCATCCATTTCACCGTGGGACTTCAGTTGTGAGGCGGCTTTGGCTCTATATAGGCCTGGTGCCGCTCGGGTTGGTGCTGCTTCTTTTCCTGGGGGTATTCTGGCTCCTCAATACGGCCTCCGGGGCGCGCTTCGCCGTTACCACGCTGTCCGGCCTGGCCGGGGTGGAGGTGTCCGTGCGCCAGGTCGAGGGGCGGCTTATGGACCGGTTGCAACTGACAGGGGTGCGGGTGTCCCAGCCCGAGGTGGCGGCGCAGATAGACCACATCGACCTCTCCTGGGAGCCGGGCCGTCTTCTGGAAAGAAAGCTTCTGGTGCACAACCTCGCCATCTCGGGGGTGCGCATCCAGGACGACACGCCGCTCAGCACCAAGGCGCCGGATCTGCGCTGGCCCGAGGTGAGCGATGCGGTGCGTCGCATGGGCGCCCAAGTGACGCGCTTCACCTTGAAGGGGGTCAGCTATCGCCACCTGGAAGGTGAGCCGGTGAGCCTGAACGAGCTCGGCGTCTCGCTTAATTTGAAAAACGGGGTGCTCTCCCTGTCCGACCTGGAGCTGAAAGCGCCCAATGGACGCGCCACAGGAGAGATGGTGGCGGGGCTTTTGCGCCCCTCCTTGAGGCTCGATCTCTCTTTCGTGCCGGTGCAACCGGTCGGTGAAATGGACTTTTTCTCCCTGCAGACGCGACTCTTGCCCGGGCAGGACTCGGAACAGATGGCCGGAGCGATAGCGCTGGCCGGCAGGAGCGGAGGCGCCCAGCGCCTTGAGCTTAACGGCGAACTCGGGGTGACGCGCACCGGCTTCAACCTGAGAAGGCTCAGGGTGGTAAGACCGGGAGAGCGCGGCACCCTGACCGGCGACGGGAGCATGATCCTCACCAAGGGCGAGCCTGTTTTCACGTTTGCCCTGGAAGCCGATGATCTCGATCTTTCGAAGGAACTGAACCAGCCCACCCGGCTCTCCGGCACCCTTACCTTCTCCGGGACGCCGTCCGATTACCTGGGTGAATTCGCCTTGGAAAACAGCGGGCCCGGATGGCAGTCCGCAGCCCTTGCCGCTGATTATCGCGGCGGGAAGGATGGGGTGAAGCTTGCGCCCTTGACCGGCACCGTCCTGGAAGGGCGTCTGCGCGGGGCGCTCGACATAGCCTGGAGCGAAGGGGTGGGGGTGAGCGGGACGCTCTCCGGCAGGGGGCTCAACCCGGCGCAACTCGCCGAGGAGTGGACCGGCGTGGTCAACCTCGACCTCACCGGCGCCATTCAGGTGCCGGAACAGGGGGAAATGAGCGGGGCGCTCGACGGAAAGCTGTTGGAGAGCAGGCTGCAGGGGCGGGAACTGCTGGGAGAACTGAAGGCGAGCTTTGCAGGCGAGAAGGTGCGTGTCGAGCGTCTGTTTCTGGCCGGCAAGGGTTTCGACCTTCGGGGAGCGGGCGAACTGGACCAAAGGCTGAACCTGGCGGCAAACGTGAGCGATCTCTCCGGTCTTTTGCCCGGAGCGGCTGGACGGCTTCAGGCAAGCGGCTGGGTGCGCCGGCGTGGCGGCCTCTTTTCCGGGGCCTTGAGCGGGGAGGGGAGCTATCTTGCCGCGGCCGGGGCGAGCGCCAAAAAGGTGCGCTTTGACGCGAGCCTTAAGGACGGGAAGGACAACCCCGTGCACCTGGATGCCTCTTTGGACCGTTTGCGGGTCGGACGCCTCCAGGTGGAGACCGCCCTCATAGCGCTGCAGGGGACCGCGGCGCGCCACACGCTGAAGGCGGACCTGAGCTCGCCGGGGACGGAGGCGCATCTGACGCTTTCCGGCGGGTATGGCGAAGGGGTCTGGAAAGGCGAGCTTGCGAGCCTCTACGGCCGGGACGGTGTAGGACCCTGGACCCTCGCCGCTCCCGCACCCCTCACGCTGAGCGCGGAGCGGCTGAGCCTCGCTACCCTGGTGCTCAACGGAGTTCCCGGGGAGAGGGTCGAGATGGCGGGGGAATTGAACCTGCAGCCGCTGACCGGCACCCTGCGCGGTAACTGGGGTGGGCTCAACCTGGCCCGCGCCAACCCCTGGCTCGCAGGGGTGGAGCTAGCCGGGGGGAGCTCGGGCGACCTGCGCCTGCGCCTTTTGCCGGGCGAGCGGATCGCCCTCTCGGTGCGCGCCGACGCGAAAGGAACCCTGGTGGTGGACGGACACCGGTTGAATCTGGAGCGGGCGGCGGCCTCCATCGAGGGGGACCAGGGCGGACTGCGCGCGGAGCTGGAGCTTTCATTGGAAGAGGGCGCCGGCGCCGCTCAATTCCGTTTTCGTTCCCCTGAGCCGGCCGCTCTCGCACTGCCCGAGCGTGGGGACCTGTGGCTGCGGTTGTCGGATGTCGACCTGACGCTGCTTGCCCCCTTCACCCCTCCCGAGCTCGTCGTGGCCGGCCGCCTGTCCGGGGTCGTCGCCGGGGATCTGCTTCCCGGCGCCAGGGTCGATCTGAAGGGGAACGCCACCCTGGGCCAGGGGCAACTTGACTGGGGCACGGAGACCCAGGAGATCGATGCCGCCATCAGCACGGCTGAGACAGTTTTCAACTGGCGCGGCGCGCTTCGGGGAGGCAAGGGGGACGCGGGACAGTTGCAGCTCACCGCCCGTGCTGCCGCAACCGGGACCTACACGGCGAACGGTGAGCGCATCGCCTTTGGCCGCAGCACCCTGCGGATCGATGCGGGGCGCTCCGGCATGCGTGGGGAGATCGATCTTACGCTTGAGGAGGGAGGGACGCTGAGAGCGGCCGCTTCCTCCGATGCGCCGGCGCAAGCCGGTATCCCCGAGACGGGGGATTTTTCCCTGGAGTGGCGCGGCATAGAGGCGGCGCTTCTGAAGCCGTGGCTTCCCGCGACCGACTTGACCGTCGCGGGGAGTTCGGAGGGGTCCGTCACTGGTAAACTTCTTCCCGGCAGGAGGATCGAGGCGAACGGGCAAGCCTTCCTCGACGACGGGCATGTGAACTGGCTTACGCCAAACGAGGAACTCGATGCCGACATAGATACGGCGCAAGTAGATTTCAGTTGGCGCGGCGGACTTCCGGGAGGGAAGGAGGGCGCGGGACGATTGCTGCTCTCCGCTCGTGCCGCTGCAACCGGAACCTACATCGCAAAGGGAAAACGCATCGCCACCGGCCGCCTCACGCTTGACGCAGACGCCGGCGACGACGGCATACGCGCCGAATTCGACCTGGCGCTTGAGGATGGCGGGGGGCTGACGGTAGTGCTCTCCTCGGATGCCCCCGCGGCTCTCGGCATTCCGGAAACAGGGGAGGTCGCCCTCAAGTGGGGAGGGATCGACCCGAAGCTCCTGAAGCCGTGGCTGCCCGGCGCCCTCAACCTGGAGGGGGAGCTGGCCGGAGAGGCGAACGGCAGGCTCTTGCCGGGGCAACGCCTGGAGATGGCGGGCCGGGCGGGATTCTCCCAGGGTAGGGCCGGATGGCGGGGGGAATCGGGCGAGGTGAACGCCAACCTCCGCTCCGCCTCGCTCTCCTTCGACTGGCGCGGCGGGACGCTCTCCGGCGATCTCTCGCTGGCGCTCGCTGAATATGGCAGGGCCCGGGGGGATTTCTCATTGCCTATCCCGGCCCGCCTGCCAATCGCGGCCAACCAGAGCGGAGCGCTGCAGGGGGCGCTTTCCGGCAAGGTCCAGGAACGGGGATTCCTCACCGCCCTCCTGCCCGGCCTGGTGCAGGAGAGCCACGGAGAACTCGACGTGGACCTAAGGCTGGCAGGGACCTGGAGCGACCCCAGGCTTGCCGGCACCCTGCAACTCGCCAAGGCTGGAGCCTACCTGCCGACTGCGGGGATACGGGTTTCCGACGTGCAGCTCTCGGCGCTGCTGGAAGGGGACCAGATCCGCGTCGATAAATTCCGGGCGGTCTCCGGCGCGGGGCACATCGAGGGTGACCTGTTGTTGCGGCTGGACGGCTGGCAGGTGGCGGAATACAGCGGCAGCTTGAGCGGCGAAAACTTCCGGACCGTCTACCTCCCCGAACTCCGGATGGTCACCTCTCCCCTGTTGAGTTTCCAGGGGGAGGCAGAAAAGCTCACCTTGCGCGGCGAGGTGCGCATCCCCGAGATGCTTATTTCCGGCCCGCCGGCGAGCCGGATGATAACGCCGAGCGAGGACGTCATCTTTGAAGGAGCGCCTGCGAACCCGGAGGAGAAGGGACCCGCGCTGGACCTGGACGGCAGGATCCGCGTGGTGCTGGGAGACAAGGTCAACGTCGATGCATCCGGTATCGAGGCGCGGTTGGGCGGGAGCATGTACCTCGTGCTGCAGGGGACGGACAACATATCAAGCAGCGGAGAAATCCGGGTGGTCGAGGGAAGTTACAAGGCCTACGGCGTGGACCTGGAGATCGTGCGCGGCCGGCTCTACTACGTCAACGACCCGGTTAGCCGGCCCTCGCTCGATATCCTGGCGCTGCGCACCGTGGGCGACGTGCGCGCGGGCGTGACGGTGGCGGGATTGCTGGAGGCGCCGATCGTGAAGCTTTATTCCGAGCCTCCCCTGCCCGACGTCGACATCCTCGCTTACATGGTGCTGGGGCATCCCCTTGGCGCCAGCCGCGAAGAGGGGAGCATGATGGCCACTGCCGCCGCCTCGCTGCTCTCCTTGGGGGAATCGACCTCCGTCGCCGAGCAGATCAAGGATCGGCTGGGTCTCAGCGTGCTCGGTATTGAGACGGTTGATACTTCGGGCGCCGGCATGATGGGCTACAAGGCGGTACCGGTAGCCCCGGCGGGGGCGACGGCGGCAAGACCCACCGCGGCGGAGTCTCTTCTGACCGTCGGAAAGTACCTGACGCCGGAGCTCTACCTGAGCTACGGGCGCTCTCTTGTCACAGGAGGGAACCTGTTCATGCTGCGCTACGACATCTCGCGGCGCTGGCAGCTCGAGACGCAAAGCGGCAGCGAGAGCGGCGTGGATATCTACTACAAGGTGGAATTCGATTAGGCTGCATATAAGCGTACATCTGCTGCCAATATCTTCAGTCGTCCCGCGGATTCCTGCACCCGGCGCAGATGGGAACGATCCTCCGCAACGTATTATCTCTCCGGAGTCTTTTCCAATCCTTGATCAGCAGGTCTTTCGGGCTCTCCTCCGTTGCTCCATGCTGCTTGCGAAGCACTGCAATGTTAAAGGGGGGTAACTCGGTTGTTGACTTGAACGGCTTAAGAGATTAAAACCGATGCAGTGTGCAGATCTTTGGCTGGATCTGCGCGAAACAGCCTTTGCAAATCAAGAAAGGGGTGCAAGTTGAGAGGTCAAAGTCTGATCGAGTCCATTGGCTCCACCGCGATCGTTGAAATCGGTTCTCTGTACAAGAATCCGAATGTTCGGATCATGGCGAAGCTGGAAGGCAACAACCCCGGCGGCTCGGTCAAGGACCGTCCGGCGCGCCACATGATACTGGCCGCCGAGGCGAGCGGCGAGCTTACCCCGGACAAGGTGATCCTTGAGCCGACTTCGGGTAACACCGGCATAGCCTTCGCCATGATAGCCGCGGCCAGGGGTTACCGCATCAAGCTGGTCATGCCGGCTTGCGTCAGCGTGGAGCGGCGCAGCGTGCTGGAGGCGTACGGCGCCGAGATCGTGCTCTCTCCGGGGTGTGAGGCTACCGACGGGGCGATCCGCCTGGCCCACAAGATATTGGCGGAAGATCCCGGAAGGTACTACATGCCGAATCAGTACGCCAACCCGAACAACGTACTGGCTCATTACGAGACCACCGCTCCCGAGATATGGCGGCAGACCGGCGGAAACGTCACGCATGTCGTGGCCGGCATGGGAACCGGCGGCACGCTGATGGGGCTTGCGAGATATTTCAAGGAGACTGAGCCGCAGGTCCGCATCGTAGGGATCGAGCCGGTTCTGGGGCACAAGATACAGGGATTGAAAAACATGCAGGAGGCGATAGTCCCGGCGATTTATGACTCGGGGGCCTATCATCGCAAGATAGTCGTTGAGGACGACGACGCCTTCGACACCGCGAGGCTCCTTGCCGTGCGGCACGGGGTTTTTTGCGGCATGTCCGGAGGGGCTGCCGTGGCGGGGGCGCTCCGCCTGTCCGCGGAGCTGGAAACCGGATTGATCGTGGTCATCATACCGGACCGCGGGGACCGGTACTTAAGCACCAACCTCTTCAAGTCGATGTGCGCGCAGTGTCCTCCCTAGAGGCCGTACGTCCGGAGACAGCAAAAGAACGCCCCGCGGCACCAGCCGACGGGGCGTTCTTTATATCGGAGCGGAGCTGAGGACTCGGATCTATTCGGTCGGTTGCTTTATACGGCGCGGCGAGTTCTCGTCAATAGCCGTTTTTTGCAATCATGCCCACCGGTCCCGGGCTGCGGTCAGGGTGAAAATCGCGGCAAGGGTAAAGAAAATGCTGAAAAAATGCACTTAATAAAAGCCGTCATGCTCGTGTCTATCGGCTTTGTATTGGATACGACGAAGGTCCTGTTTCTGTTGTGCCGGAAACCCTCGACTCGATGTGTCCGGAGCGACCCCTCGTTCAGGTGCTTAGCTACAACGCTTCTGGAAATAAAGGCGATCCCCTCCCCATCGAGTACTGCCTGGATAATGAGATGGAGATCATCGTAGACGATGACCTTCTTAAACTCCCTGCCGTCACGTCCGATATTTTTCATGTTGAAATCAAGAAAGACCTGAGAGCAACATCCTTCATTCCTGCTGTAAAGACGCTGCTGCACGAGGACATCCAGATCTGCAAAAGCAGGTTCTATCCCGAGAGACGGCGCACTGACAAAAATCATCTCGTCGTCGGGGAGCGGAAACGTCGAAAATTCCTTGAGATCGAGGCAGGCGCAGTGCTCGATGACCGCCAGATCAAAAAGATGCTCCTTCAATCCTTCGACGACCAAATCCGGCATCTTGAAAAAGAACTTCAAATCGCTCATGTCTGAGTTGTTCAGCATGAAATCCTTCAGTACGTAGGGGAGATGAGCGATACCGAAGGCTGGCGTGCAGCAGAAAGCTATACGCGGTTTGCTGTCCATCTCGGTCAATCCGTGCAGCAGCTCCTGTTCTATTTCCAGAAGAATCCTTGCCTTCCCGACAACCAGGCTGCCGGCTTGAGTCGGTTTTAGAACGGGGCCTGTGCGGTCCAGCAGCGGATAGCCGTAATGTTCTTCCAGGAACTTGATGCGGCGCGAAGCTGCAGATGGGGTGACGCAGAGATTTTCGGCTGCCTTGGAAAGGCTGCCGGTGTTGACCGCCTCTATTAAAGTTTTCAGGTAAATGGATTCCATTGCTCCCCTTCGGTGGACGTCCTTGCCGAAACAGTTTCTTCCAACTTGCGAAAGGCAGCATTCACTCGCGTGTACGCTTGTGTACCGCTTGTGCCAGCCGCTGAAACTTGTGCGACTCTCTCAAGCCACCGCCTGTCTCTTTACGAGATCGAAATACTCAAACGGCTGTCCGGAAACCGAGTACAACCGACTCCTCTTGTGCGTATCACGCACAACGTCGTGAGAATCATTCGCTTTATTTTTACAGGAGTTTAGGGATATTTACAACACTAACCGATGCCTCTCCAGGAACAGTCCACTTTCGCCACGGCAGCGCAATCTTCGGGGTTTCAGTGCGGGCATGATCGATGCGCCGCCTAACTGGTCGATTTTTATTAGTGTTTTATTTAAATAGAAGGCTAATTCCGTCAAGTGCGGCACGCCCTGATGGGTGCTGACAACTGTAAATATTTTTCCGGGAGGTGGCAAGGCTTTCAGTTTTACGAGGCGCGGCAGACATTTTTTATTCTTGAGAGGAGGTAGTATGTCGGTAAGAGCGATTGAAAAGACGAAGTTGATGTTACTTGTGTTGCTGGGCATGTCGGTGATCGGCACTCTGGTGATGTGGGGCTGTGGAACAAGCGGGTACGATAGCCACGAGGCTAAAGCCGTGACCGCCTATTACAAGCGGGATGCCGTTTCCGGAATCTCCCTGGTCGAGCCGGCCACGGTAAAAACCTGGGTGGTTGATAATCAAGGAAAAACCGATACAGGCAAGCGGGTGATCGTTCTCGATTGCGTGCCCAACGCCTCGGGAGTCTTGACCTACTCGGACACGGAGAGCTGGTTCGCGGGGGACAAGGCCAGGATCCTGCAGAACCTGAGCGATATGTACGGCGGCAAGACGAGCCCGCAGTACAAGTCCTTCAGCGGCATGCCCGACGGCATGTTCGGCCATATCCCTGGCGCGATCCCCAACGTCTCGCACGAGGGGTACGAGGTGGCGGTCAGAAACGACGGACCTATAGAGGCTGACCACGAGGTCGGCACCGGCGCGCTGATCGACCAGATGCTGCAGAAATACGGCGTCACCAAGGACGACGTCATCGTAATCTCCACCTCCCGCTACGACTACCCGGGTTTCTGCCCCTCGCGCCTCTGGTGGACCCTCTATTACTGGGGCTTCGCCAAGGAGAACATCCGCGTCCTGAACGGCGGCAACAAGGCTTACGCCATGGCGGGCGGCGCGCTGCAGAAGGGGGTCACCCTGCCGCTGGTCACCCCGTCAAGCTTCAGCGTCACCGAGTTGCCGCAGAGGCATCTCGATACCCGCATCGCCATAGGCGAACTGATCGCCCTGGTGGACAGCGGGCGCACCAGCCTGCCCGACGACGACGCCGAGAAGGTGGTGATCCTCGACACCCGCCAGCCGCCGGTCGCCTACTATTTCGCAGATCAAAATACGGACGGCGTGCCGGACATCTTCCAGCTGGCTGGATACACCTACAATACGAGCGGAACCAACGCAAGGCTCTTCACCCGCGCTACCGACTCGGCGCTGCTTACCTTGAGCGAGATCCTGTTCAAGGAAACGACCCCGGCGCGCGTCGCCTTCAGCGGCACCACCAACCCCCCCGTCACGCTCCCCAACCCCTACGCCGGCATCACCACGCCGGCGGGACCCAGCCTGACGGGCGGCATGCCGCTCGCCATTCCCCTGGGCGCCAAGGGCGCCGCCTTTGAAGGGATCGTGAAGGGGGCCAAGGTGACCAAGTCGGGTGCCTGGAACATCACGGTGCCGGCGTTGCTGCGGGCGGACGGCGGTTATAAAACAAAGGCGGAGCTGCTGCCGATTCTCGCCGCAGCCGGCATCGACGGGACCAAACCGATAATCACCTACTGCAACTCCGGGGCGCTTGCTTCCATCTACTGGTACGTATTCCACGAGATCTGCGAATTCAAGGACGTACGCATGTACGACGGGTCCTGGCAGGAGTGGGCGCTTCTTTCCGCCTACGAGCCGACCGACAACACCTACGTGATAAACGACGATTACGCGACTTTCCCGAGCTACCCTGCAGCCAGCCCGTCGGTGGTCTTCTTCGCCGCTCCCAACAAATACCTGGAGTGGGACGGCGCCAAGTTCACCGACAAGTACACCGGCGCGGATGCCTCGGCGCACGTGAAGGCCGGGGGTGCCCTGGGCGGAATCCCCACGTGGGATACGGTCACCAGGTCGGAGCACGTGGTTTTCAGGCCGACCAGGACCATCAACGACAACGACAACAGCACCATCCCCTTCAAGCTGCGCATCTACAACGGCGCGGTCGACTGGCCGACCGCCATCACCTACCCCAACTACCAGGGGCCGGCCAACCAGATCTTCGAGCAGGACAAGGCGTACAGCGGCGCACCGGCTGCGACCGGCGGCTCGGCACCGGCTCCGTTCATCCCCAAGGGGGGCGGCTGCTAAACCGGGTGGAATCCTTTGCATCCCCCGGATCGCCTAGGGTCCGGGGGCATTTAACAACTAAAGGAGCTGACATATGAAGAAGAGATTTTACGGCGCCGCATTGCTGGGCGTGATGCTGGTCTCGGGAACGGCCTTCGCCGGACCCAAAATGGTTTTCGGCCCGGACGACGAAGGAGCCCTTCAGATCGACTACAAGGGGCAGTTCCAGATGACGGTCCGCGATACCGGATCGGGCGAGGACAACGACGACACCACCACAAATTTCAACTTCCGCCGCAACCGCCTGGCCCTGATGGGGAAATACGGCGACATCATGAGCCTCTACGTCCAGACCGAGTTCACCGAGGACGCCAATGTCACGACCCTGGGGGTTGCCGACGTCAATCAGGGCTCCGATTTCCAGTTCCTGGACGCGGTTATGCGCTTCAACCTCGACGACAGCTTCAAGGTGAACGTCGGCAAGTTCAAGTACAACTTCTCCCGCGAGAACCTGGAGGCATGCGAGATGCCGCTGACGCTGGACCGGTCGCTCTTCATACGCACCCCCTACACCTCGACGCGCGACACCGGGGTGGCGGTCTGGGGGAACCTGTTCGACGACATGTTCCAGTACCGCGTCGATGCGATGGAGGGGCGCAAGGCGGTCTCCGGCGTGAGCGCCCCCGACTCGAGCTTCCGCTACTCGGCGCGCGCTCACGTCACGCTGCTCGACCCGGAGAACGATTACGGCTACAAGGGGAGCTATCTTGGCAAGAAGCAGGTGCTGACGCTGGGCGCCGCCTACCAGTACGAGCCCGAGGTCGCCTACGGCGATACGGTCGCCCGGACGGACCAGAAGGATTACCAGGGGTGGACGGTTGACGGCTACCTCGAATATCCGCTGGAGGGGATGGGGACCGTCACGGCCTCGGCCGCCTACGAGGATGTAGACCTGGATAACGCCTACCGGGGCGCCAGTCCCGACGCGGGCGCAATCGGCCTGAACGGTGAGAAAAACGGCTGGTACGCGAAGGCCGGCTACATGCTTCCCGGCACGCCGCTGCAGTTCTTCGGCCGTTACGAAAAATGGCGTTTCGCCAGCCTCAACAACGTCTTCGACCAGAAGGTCGACTGGTACGGCGGCGGCGCCAACTACTATGTCAGAGGCCAGAATCTGAAAGTGACGGCCGAAATTTCCCATACCGATTTCGACAGCGAAGGGACCGTCGGCGGGCTGAGGAGCGAGGACTTCACCACCTTCGTGGCCCAACTGCAGCTCATTTTCTAGCGGCAATATTCCGAACAAGCGTTTGTCTGTGCTCCCAACCTGAAAAGGGGGCAGGGGGGATTTGGTTCCCTGGGTTGGCCAAATCCCCCTGATTTTGCCTTACGGAGTGGAAGTTACCCCCGCCGGGCGTTTTACCGCCGGGGTCGGACGGTCTCCGCAAGTTTGCGGAAAAATTAAACTGGACAAGGAGAATGAAATGAAGAAGCTGATCACGATGATTTCCATGTTGCTGGCGACTGTCGCCCTCGCTGCGACGGTTTTCGCCGCCGGTTCGTGTCCCGGCAAGGTGACCAATGTTGAAGATGGAAAGGTCGTCGTCACGATGGAAGGCGCCGTGCCCGCCTGGGTCAAGAAAGGCGCTACGGTTAAGGCCTTGGGAGGCTCGCCTAAGGTCATGTCGGTGAACGGCAATGAAGTTACCCTGAGAATGACCAAGGCGAAGGCCGCCAAGGTCAAGGTCGACTCGAACGTTACCGTGGCGGAATCCGACGAGGATGAAATGCAGGGTTGCTGATCATTTTTCAAACGCCCTGTAGAATCAGCGGGCGTCTTAACCCAATGGAGCACTACGCTATGATGAAAGCAAAACTAGCCGTGATGGTGACGACAGCCCTGCTGTTCGCCTGTCCGGCAGGCGGCTTTGCCGAAAAAGCGGGGATCGGCTGGAAAGAGACGATTGTCGCCAAAAACGGTAAGGCAAGGACTATCGCCGAACTGGCAAGGATGTACGATTCCAGTTCCTGCGTCGAATGCCACCAGGAACAACATGACCAATCCCAGGAATCCATTCACTCACGTTCCATCTACGGCACGGCGCGGACGGCTCTCACCGTCATCACCACAATAGAGAACGGCCTCATGGAGCAGCCTTTCTCGGGGGTGAAGAGCCCGAAGGACGTGAAAGTCGAGCACCTTATGGGGTGCGCCAAGTGCCATCTTCCGCAACTGGCGGACGCCGAGGATTCGGTGGCCCAGGAGCTCGTTGCCACCCTCTACAGTTGGAAGGACGCGCTGAAAAAGAAAGACAAGGTTGCCGCGGGGAAGCTGGAAGCGAAGCTCAAGAGCGTCAACATCAACTGTCTTGTCTGCCACAACCGCAATGCCATCACCCACAAATGGCAGGACGGTTACCCGAAGGCGGGGGTGGTGTACGGCTCCAAAGAGGGGGACCACCCTTCTGACAAGTTTCCCAAGATGGCGGTCAGTCCCATCATGAGCGAAGCGATCCAGTGCGGACAATGCCACGGCCTGGGACCGAATCTGGAACTGGATGAACCGACCCAGTGCTGCACTTCCTATGGCAGCTATCTCTGGGCCTATAAGTCCGAGGTAGGGCAGGAAAGCTGCCAGGACTGCCACATGAAGAAGAGCAAGCTAGGCCACAATATCCAGGGTTACCGCGATACGGCTATGACCGATGCCGCGGTGGATTTCAGGGCCGAGGCGTTCGGTTACCACTGGCGCGACGGCGCAGACATCAAGCCGAAGGCGGTGGTCAAGGTGGAGATGATCAACCGGTCCGGGCACTCCATACCCGACGGCTGACCGACCCCCAACCGACTGGTTCTGTCGGTAATAGCAACAACCAAAGATGGCAAGGAAGTGTACAACCAGGAAAAGATCTACATGCCTGTGCCGCAGCAGCTTGGCCGAGGCGACCGGATGGGGCGCGGCCCTTACGAGAAGAGCGGGTTGATCGAGGATACCGGTCTCCCTCCCGGCAAAACGGTTCATGAGCGGTTCGACATCATGTTCCCGGTCGAGGAGGTGGAAGTGGCGGGCAAGTTCGTCAACATGCCCACGAGCTACGAGCTGGATATCGAGGTGAAGCTCTGGTACCTGCCGTTCGGATCGCCCAACGCGGATCCGTTTCTGTGGCGGGAGTTCAACAAGAAGGTCATCATCAGTAACAGCGGCAAGTAAGCAGGCACATACAAATAATCTGAAGCTATGACCGGCGGCCGCCACCGCCGGTCCTTTTTCGCCAAAAGACGCCGGATTCGCCGGCAGCGGGGTTTACAGGCCGTACTGTTTGATCTTTCTCCAGAGGGATGTGGGGCTTATTCCGAGAATCTGCGCCGACTTGCCGCGATGTCCACCGGTGCCGGTAAGGGTTTGCGCTATTTGGACCCGTTCCATCTCCGCAAGCGATTGTAAAGCCGGACCGGATGCTTCGGAAAGCTGTAGTCGGTTCGGGGCAAGGCGAGGCAAGTGCTGTCGCAGCAGCTCGTTGCCGTCCGCCATAATGACCGCTCTCTCGATTACGTTCTCCAGTTCACGGACATTGCCGGGCCAATGATAATTTTTAAGAAGTTCAAGGGCGCCGGCAGCAATGTTGTTTAAGGAAAGCGCGTAGCGCTTGTTGTAGCGCAGCAGAAAGTGATGAGCCAGAAGCGGGATGTCTTCCGTCCGTTTACGCAGGGGCGGCATCTCTATGGTCACCACGTTCAACCGGTAGAGCAGGTCGCTTCTGAAGCGTCCGGCGGCAACCTCCTTCTCGAGATCGCAGTTGCCGGCCGCTATCACACGCAGGTCGACCGTACGAGGCTTGCTCTCTCCCACCCTCATGAAAGTACCTTCCTGCAAGACCCTCAGCAGCTTTACCTGGAAAGCGGGGGAGGTGGCGTTTATTTCGTCCAGAAAAACGGTCCCCTGATCTATGGATTCAAGCAGTCCCTGCTTGTCCCGGTCCGCACCGGTAAAAGCCCCTTTTGCATGACCGAAAAGCTCCGATTCGAGCAGCGATTCCGGTAATGCCCCGCAATTGATGGGCAGTATTCCCTTATCCCCTCTGCGGCTCAGACGGTGTATCATCCGGGCGGCCAGTTCCTTGCCGGTGCCGGTTTCTCCCTGTATCAAGACAGTCGTGTCGAAGGGCGCTACCCGGGAAATCAAAGCCTTTAACCGCACCATAGGCTTGCTGACGCCTATCAGTTCGTCGCCGGCGAGCAGATCAACCTGTTGACGAAGACGGCGGTTCTCTGCCTGTAGCCGCAGTCCGACGATGGCCCTTTTGACCACCAACAGCATTTCGTCCGGCTCAAACGGTTTTTGCAGGTAGTCGTAGGCGCCGTTTTTGATCGCCTGCACCGCTGTTTCAACGGTGCCGTAGCCTGTTATCAGTATCACCAGGCAGTCGGGGTTGGCTTTCAGCGCTATATCCAGCAGTTCCAGCCCGTTGTGGTGGGGCATCATCAAATCCGTGATGACGAGATCGATATGTTGCTTGCCAAGCAGCAGTGCGGCTTCCGCGCCATCGGCGCAAGGCAGGGCGGAAATGCCTTCGCTCGCCAAGGTATCGCGGATCAATTGCCGCATCCTAAGGTCGTCGTCGACTATCAAAATGGTGGGATCAGGCATCGAGGGATTCCTTGCTTGGCAATATCACCACAAAGGTTGTGCCGGTGGAGTCGGAGGAGGCTATGTCGATAGTGCCGCCGTTTTCGTTGAGAATGCCCGCGCAGATCGAAAGCCCCAGGCCGGTCCCTTCTCCCAGCGGCTTGGTGGTGAAAAAAGGATCGAAAATGCGATTCTGTATCTCTTTCGGGATGCCGGGGCCGCTGTCCCGAACTTCCAGCCTTACCCGGCCAGGATGGAAGGCGGTGCGAATGATGATTTCTCCCTGATTGCCGATGGCCTGAAGGGCATTCATCGCAAGATTGAGGACTACCTGTTCAATACCCCAGGCATCGGCGCAGACTTTGGGAAGGGTCGTCGTTTCCGTAACGAGTTTTATCCTGCGTTTGACAAGTTCGGTGGTGAGCAGGCAAACGGCGTTTTTGATGACGCTGTTGAGATCGCACTCAGCTAGGCGGCACTGCTTGGGCTTGCCGTGACTGGAAAAGCTTAAAAGCGCCTTGATTATGGTGCTGCTCTTTTTCGCCTGTTCGGCGATCACCGCCAACTGTTCCCTTTGCTGCTGGGTCAGGTTCTCTTGCTTCAGCAGCAGTCTGGCATACCCCAGTATGCTCCCCAGCGGCGTGTTAAGCTCGTGGGCAACCCCTGCGGAAAGCTGGCCCAGAGCCGTCAGTTTTTCAGTGCGGTGATAGAGTTCCTGCTGTTTTTTTTCTTCCGTGATGTCGTGAAAAGTGATCACCCGTCCTATCCATTTGGTTCCGCTGTCAAGCAGCGGCGCCATGTTGACAGAGAGATGACGTTCCGCGCCATCGGGAGCGATGTAGGGGAGCTTGAAGCCGTTTATGATTTCGCGCGGCGTGTCGTACATGAAAGCAGGCCCCGGCAAAGCTTCGGGAAGCAGCTTTCCCGCTATCCGGCTCTCGTCATGGCCAAGGATGTTGGCGGCGCAACGGTTCAGCGACAGTACCCGGTTGCTTGAGTCCACAACCAGCAATCCTTCGGAAAGACTCTCCAGTACGGTCGCCAGCTTGGATTTTTCGTTCAGGTAGTACTCGCGCTGCTCTTTTTCCGCAAGCTCAGCCATCTTTTTCTCGGTGATGTCGAGAGACACCTCTATCACGGTGGTTACCTTGCCGTCCTCATCCCAGGCAAAAGGGGTGGTCACCACCTGGAAGTATTTACCCTGCTTGATGATTTCGCGGGTCACGGCCTGCCGGCCGGTGGCAAAGGTTTCCTTGGCGGGACACGTGGCGATGGGCGCACTGCGCTTGCCGTAAGCGTCATAACAGTAACAGCCGCTGACGTCGTCGGCGCCGGGCAGCAGCATGGCGCGTTGTTTTTCGTTGCAGCGCAGAATCCTGTAATCCTTGTCTATTATCGAGATGCCGACGCCGGTCGCATCGAAAATGGCCTGCAACTCATCCTTGGCCACCCTGAGCTCGCTTATCGTCTCATTGAGGTAGTCCAGGATGTGTGAAAAGGACTCGGCGATGGTGCCTATCGGGTCGAGTCCGATCAGAGCCTGGTCGTCCAGTTCCTCCTCGCGCAAGGCTTCGGTGCCCATTACCTTTAGAAGCTGGTTGGTCTTGTCCCTGATGTACCTGAGGTACTGCTGTTCGCCTCTGTCCGCCGTAACGGGGTTCTTCATAACTGTCCGCCGATCAGGATTTCGTAGTAGGTTGCCACCTTACGGACAGTTACGGCAATTCCCATCTTAGTGGCTGCGGCAGGCACGGTGCGTGTGGTATCGCGGTGGTCGGTGCGCACGAGCAGTTGACTGTTTTTGTTTCGCAAATCTTCAAGGTTCTCGTTGATCTGCTTTAGAACCACCAGAAGGCAGGCGGGGCAAACCTGCCCAAGTATGTCCAGTTCGATCACCCGTGGGGAGATTTTTGCGGGGCTCATGGTTTACTCCGAAAAATTATTTTGGGCAGCAGCCAGGAACCGAGCCAGGCTCCAAGCAGCATGCCGCAGACAAAAAGCACCGACTTAAGCGACAATAGCGGCAGTCCGCCCAGCATCAGTTTGACGTTACAGCCGTGCGCGAGACGGGCCCCAACGGCTATCATGATGCCGCCGACGAAGGCCATCACTGCCTGGGTCAAGGGCGGGAAGCCGTATATCCTGAACTCCTTGAGAACCAGCGCCGCAGCCATGGCGCCGATAACGATTCCCGCCATGAGCGTAAGTTCCGTCAGGAAGAAGAGGTCCATGCCGTGGATCGCTCGATAATCGACCATGACGCCGGGTACTTGAAGCTGTCTGCTTATCCGTGCAGCGTGGTCCGGCAGCAGCAGGGAGTCAAGCCATAACCCTATCTTAAGGTATGCCGTTGAAATGCCGATGGGCCAGCCGTTCACCAGATAGGCGGCCAGGTTGGCAAGAGCAAGCCAGACGGCGACCTTCCAGGGCTGCAGGTAACCGTTTGCCGCAGCGGTTATAACCAGGGAGCCGTTTCTGCGCCATTTCAAAGCAAATAGCGCGCCGGTCCCGATAAAAAGCCAGGTTATGTATTCGGACAAGACGGGCCAGTGCTGTCTGAGCAATATTTCGCCGGAAAGATCAGCCATCTGTCTGGCCTGTTCAAGATGGGGGTGCATGTCGCCGTACAGCAGACTTCCCGCGACTATTCCGCAAAACGCAACGCCGTGTGAGAGGTTCCCGCCCGCCATCTTGTAAAGGGTGCTGAAAACGCAACCCCCCGCCAGCACCATGCCTATTCCGAAAAGCCAGCCTCCCGCAAGATCCATTAGTGACGCCGCGCCATACGTTGCAGGCGGTAACGGCGACAGCACACCCGCATAACGAGCCAGGGTGAACAGCAGCATGGTCAAGGTCAGGCAAAGGAGCAGGGGGCGAAGCAGGGTGCGATCCCGAAACAGGAATTGATCTCGCAGGATTCCGGCGATGCAGAAGTCGCCGCGATACAGAACGCTCCCCACCAACAGACCGATGGAAAAGTTGAGGCCGGCTAGCAGCCATGACTCGGCGATAGGCATGATTATCCCTGCGCTTTGGTGGGGGTGCGGCTCAATTCAAGGTGACCAATGAATTGATCGGCAGATTACCTGTTAAATGGCAAGGTATCAAGAAAATTGAATAATTGGTCAGTCATGATCGAAGCCTGGCGGGAGACGGAAATGAAGTCAGGTTCCACAACTCCTCCTTTTTTTTGTGCTGTTCCTCGACCGCCCGCAGTTTCTTTCATTTTGCAATCATCTTCCAATTTGAAAGGCCCGGTTCCTCGCCGATCCCCGAAAACCGGTGTTTTTTCAGTGGCATACCCCTTGCTGTAGTGGCATGCAGTGGTAGAGGCCTGGTTGCGGTGAATGGAAACGGATGTTCACCGGTAACGGAATCAGCGGTACTTTCCGGGCAAAGAAGAGAAGCGTTTTTTGCCCAAGTACGGACAAGGAGGGAGGGCTTATGGAAATGGACAAGGATCGAAGGAAAGTCTTGGGCATGGCGGTGGGATTTGCCGCAGCGGGAGGACTGGCGGCGGCGGGGGTGCTCGGCAGCGGCGCCTACCGGATCGCCGAAGCCAGTGAGAAACCGGTGGTCGGAAAACGTCCCAAGGTCAAACTCGACAGTAAAGGCAAGGTGTACCATGAACCCTTACCCTACGTGGCACTTGATTCGGCCGAGGCGGTGGAACTTGCCTACTCCAACAAGCTGATAGGTGACTGTTTTTATGGAGTATTTGCAACGGTTGTGGAGATGCTGGCCGACAAAGTCGGCGGCCCCTACCTGACCTATCCGATCTCCGTAACACGGGTAGGCGCCGGCGGTATCGTCGGTTGGGGGTCGACCTGCGGCTGTTTGCAGGGGGCCGCGATGGCCATCTATCTGGTTTCGCCCGACCCGACCCCCATTATCGACGAGGTATTCAACTACTACCAGTACAGCCCTTTGCCCGACATCAAGATCAAACGGGCCAAAATGGAGATCGTACCGTCGATCGCTGAGTCGACCCTGTGCCATATTTCAATTTCCCACTGGACCAAGGCCTCCGGCGCGAAGGCGTTTTCCAAGGAACGTACCGAAGGATGCGCCCATGTCGCCGCCTGCGTTACCAATAGAACCGTGAGCGCGCTCAATGCTCAACTGGCCGGCAAGTTCAAAGCCGATTTCACCATTCCCGCAGCCGTGGCGTCATGCCGGGCCTGCCATGATATAGGCGGATCGATGGAAAACACCCGGGGCAAGATGAACTGCCTGACCTGCCACAGCGGTCATGATGAAATTAAACCCAACATTTACGAAAAACCTGCGGTAAAGCTGTGAAGCGTTGCTCCGCGATTGATGTAACACCCAACCTCCTGCTCCGGCAGGGGGTTTTTTATTTAATGTTTGTTGCGGATAATCTTTAGGCGGGAGGTCACGGCTTGGCCAGTCCGACATCCTCCAGGAAATCCCTGGCGTTATCGCCCCGCAGATTCTCCGCCAGGCCGATCAGGCCGTCGGTCAGGTACTTGGCGTTGTATCCCTTGGTGCGCAGGTACGTCATGGCGATGGACGATCGGTCCTTGTGGGGGCACGCGGTTACGATGATCTTGTCTTTCGGCAGTTCGGCAAGGCGCTTGGGCAACTCGTTCAAGGGAATTTGAAGCCCGAATCCCATGCGCCATACCGAGATCTCCTCCTTGAAACGAACATCCACCAGCACGGCTTTCTTTTCCTCCAGCAAGGTTATCAGCCTCTTGCTGTCGATCTTCATGTCGGCGCGGGTCTCGTAGTCGAATTTGGTGAGAAAATTGTCAAAGGAGGCATCCCGGGCCGATGCCAGGGGAGCAGAACTTAGCAGGAACAGTGCACACAGGGAAACTGCTCTCATAGGTTGCCGCCTCCTTAAAACCCCTGCCAGATAAACCAGCTTCCCACCAGCGCGACCACGCCGCCGCTTGCCCGTTTGGCCCAGAGCGAGAAGTTGAGCACGCCCCGCGCCTTGACGAATCCCTCCACGAAACCGGTGAAGGTCCCGGCAAAGAGCATCAGCAGACAATGGCCTATGGCGTAGCAAAAGAGAAGCGCGATGCCGTAGAGTACCTGACCCTTGCCGGCCACGAGAGTCAGCAGCACCACCAGCACCGGCGTAGCGCAGGGGGAAGAGACGACGCCGAAGAACAATCCCAACAGGAACGCGCCGATAAGCCCGCCCCTTTTGGGTTTGAAGTCGCGGCTGATAGGCAGACGGATTTCGTACAGCCCCATCATCTGGCCCCCCATGACCAGCGCTATGGCTCCGGCGATCAGGTACCAAGGTCCTCCCAGGGTGCCGAACATGGTACCCAAAAGCCCCGCCGCGGCGCCGAACGCGGTGAAGGTCAGCGACAGCCCGAGGATGAAGGCGAGGGAATAGCGGAACGCCTTCCAGCGATCTCCGTCGCTGTAGCCTCCCACGAAACCGACCACCAGCGGGATGGTGGCCAGCACGCAAGGCGAGGCGGAGGAGACGACCCCGGCCAGGAAGACCGCGCCGAAGGCGACCAGAGGATAAAGCGTGATGATCTGCTCGATGTTGTCGAGAAAGGTCATTTGAGCCCCGCCGCCTTAAGCTCCTTGAGGATCTCCGCCTTGTCCATGAAGCCTATGTGACGTTTGACCTCTTTCCCCTTGGCATCGAAGAAAATCTGGGTGGGAATCATCTGGACGCGGAACTTGCCGGCCTCAGCCCGGCTTTCATGGACGTCGATGAAGAGTACCGAAGCCTTGCCGCGGTATTGCGTCGAGAGAGATTCCAGGATGGGCGCCATCTTCTTGCAGGGAATGCAACTGCGCGCGCCCAGGTCGATCACCGTCGGCGTCCCTGACGTCAGTGCGGCGCGGATGGCGGCATCGTCGGCCGAGGGGAGTTCCGCCCGGGCGGCGCCGGCAAGCAGCAAGGTAATGGCGAAAGCTGTTATGAACTGTTTCATGGGATTTTTTCCTTTCAAGGATGTTTATGCTCGATTGGGTGACGCTCTACAGCATCCCCATGATCTCAACGACGGAAGCCACTTTGCCGGAAACTCTGACCTTGCCGTCTATGACGAGAGCCGGCGTGCTCATGACGCCGTATTTCATGATCGATGGGATGTCCTCCACCTTCACCACTTCGGCGTTCTTGCCGCTTTCGGCCACCGCCTTCTTCACGTTTTCATGGAGGGACTTGCACTTGGCGCAGCCGGTACCGAGAATTTCGATTTTCATTTGAGTCTCCTTTTATCTTGTTTTAGTCCATCAACTGTTAAAAAAGCGCTCCATAGAACAACCCGCTCATCGTTGCCATGACGATGACGAGCAGCACGAATACCACAGTTTTCCTGGTCCCCATGATGCTGCGTATGACCAGCATGTTGGGGAGCGACAGCGCCGGACCGGCCAGGAGGAGAGCCAGGGCCGGCCCCTTCCCCATGCCTGCGCCGATCAGCCCCTGCAGGATCGGCACCTCGGTCAAGGTGGCGAAATACATGAAGGCGCCCACCACGGAGGCGAAAAGATTGGCTTCCAGGGAGTTGCCCCCCACAAGGCCGGCGATCCAGCCGGAGGGGATCAACCCTTCGTGGCCGGGGCGGCCGAGCAGGGCCCCGGAGATCAGGACGCCGTACAGAAGCAGGGGGAGGATCTTCTTGGCGAAATCCCAGGAGTTGGCGAACCATTCACTCAGCTCGCCGTCGTCGCGGCTCTGGGTGGTCAGGGTGGAGAGGCCGATGACTCCGGCCACGAACGGGACCGTGGGCTGCTCCCGGAAGAGGAAGGCCAAAAGCACGACCGGCGCGGCGGTCAGGACCATGTTCCAGCGGCCGACCCTGAACCAGAGGGTGAGGATGAGCGCCAGGGCCGCCGCGAAAAAGGCGGTCATCTGCCACTTGGCGGCATAAATCGCGTGCCAGAGGCCGGTGTCGGCGTCTGGGCGCCCCCAGTTGGCGAAGACCAGAATGCCGATCATGCTGCCGAAATATAGGGCGTTTTGCCACAACGGACGAGCGACCTCGGGTTCCGGCAGGATGGCCGCCGCTTGAATCTTCTCCAGTTCCTCCCGGCGGAAAAAGAAGTGCATCGCCAGGCCGATGACGATGGCGAAGACGGTTGCCCCCACCGCTCTGGCGATCCCCATCTCCGCGCCGAGAACGTTGGCGGTAAGGACGATGGCCAGGATATTGATAGCCGGCCCCGAGTAGAGAAAAGCGCAGGCCGGGCCGAGCCCGGCGCCCATGCGGTAGATCCCGGCGAAGAGCGGCAGGATGGTGCAGGAACAGACCGCGAGAATCGACCCCGAAACAGAAGCGACGCCGTAGGCCATGGGCTTGCTCGCCTTGGGGCCGAGATACTTCATCACCGCGGCCTGGCTGACGAAGACCCCGACCGCGCCGGCGATGAAGAAGGCGGGGATGAGGCAGAGCAGCACATGCTCCTGCGCGTACCAGTTGGCTAGGGAGAGCGCTTCCCAAAGGGCGTTTTCGACCCGCGGCGATTGCCGCAACCAGTCCACCGGTAGATAATAGCAGGCGGCGAAGACGGCAATAATTGTGGCGAGCGGCTTCCATTCCTCTTTCCAATCCATCGCAGCCTCGGTTTTGCCTTTATGAGCATCTGATTGATTGCTCACTTAATGAGATAAAATTTTTACCTGCGGTTCAGCCCCAATACCTGATAGGCGGCTTTGCGAATGAGCTCCCCGGGGATCTCTTCGTAGATTTTTCCTTCGTATTCGACGGTCCGGCAACTCGTTTCCGAACCGGTCAGGCATGAGCAGGACGGGCAGCGGCTTTCATCAGTCGCGGCATTGTCCAGAACGGCTTCCAGGGAGACTCCGTTGAAAAGTATCATGTTCGATTGGGGCATGAGTTCTTCAGGGAGGATCGTCTCAATGAAGGTTACGGCAACCCCTCGTCCTGACAGTTCCTTGCCAAGCACCGAAACGGCCTCCCTGACCGACAGGCCGGTGGCTGCGCAGCGGTCGCAGGTAGCACCTTCTTTTTCGTAATGCCGCCATTCGATTGCCAGCTCTTTCATGGTCTCCACTCCGATGTTCATACGGCCTTCAGCAGATCGTGCCGTCCGTGAATTTCGAGTTTCACGATACCGGTGACGATGTCCATGACGTCGAAGATCTCGGGATGCTTGATGGCGTAGTAGATCTTCAAGCCGTCCTTGCGGCGGGAAAGCACGCCGGCTGCGAGCATCATGTTCAGATGGCGGGAGGTGTTGGACTGCTCCTCGCTGATGGCGGGAAAAATCTCGCAGACGCATCTTTCGCCGTCGCGCAGAAAATCAATTATTTTAAGGCGGGTGGGCTGGGCCAGGGCTTTCAGGATTTCGGCGCGCAACTCGATAAGATCTTTCATGGGGATTCCTTTGAGTGAATGACTATGTACTCATATAACCCTTTGTTCGCATGCTGTCAATTGGTTTTCCTCTTGAGAGGGGGAATCTTTTGGCAGGTTGGCTGGGCGGTTCATCGTCGGAATCGGACTTCACGATGTAACCGGCTTCTAAATATCCGGAAAGGAAAAACCTTCGGAATCACATGAACGATATCGAATCGAGGCACCACGACAAAGTTGCATCGCGACCGAGATTCAGTTGGGTTCGAGCCATTGAAAAAGGATGCGCAAGATGGAGGTGCAGTGGCTGGCCGAACACGAAAGGATATCGAAGGGAAATCAGGGAAGCCGGTATTTCGACTGAGAATTTCAAAAGCTTGACGGAGAAAAGACGTAAAAAGCTGAAATGAGTGGATGAATAGTGAGGCGGGAATGATCCCAGCAAGGTGTATGGGACGGTGTACGACCCAGGTAACATGTTGTGATTACACGTTAAAAAAGTCCCCGTATTTTATCCTTAGAAGCATGTTTCGCCGGCAAAAAAGGGCCAATAAGATCCTGCCGGCAAAGAGAAGACGAGAAAGGAGCCCTGCCAACTTTATGGTGGAAGAATGTGAAGCTGCCGATCCCGCAGTATCGCGTCGGTGTAGCTGCCGGGTTTTAATGACAGTTCTTGCGCCAGACGCAGCGGGATCTGCATGTGCAGGGGTTCGTCGACCCCGGGAAGTTGAGCGGTGATGCGGCAATCCTCTCCGAGCGGCAGAACCGACCTGACCTCGATACGCAGGCGGTTAACTCCGACAGGTAAATCACCCCGGGCCAGCGAGCGAAGCCGCACGCCATTTCCCGGCACCATCCAGCGTACTTGACTTCCGGGGGGCCAAGCCTCATCCATGTTGGCGGCGATTTCGCTGTCACCCGCCTTTAGCCACGTGAGTCCGGCCGCCGGGTCATGGCGCAGCACCACGCCGTCGAACAGGTTGCGTACCCCGACCAGCCGGGCGGCGGTCTCGCTGACAGGCCGGGCCAATACCTGTTGGGGGGGACCGGTTTGCAGGGTGCGGCCACGTGACAGGAGGGTCATGCGATCAGCCAGCAGCAGCGCCTCGTTCAGGTCGTGGGTAACCATGATGATAGGCAACGCCAACTCTTGTTTGAGTTCTGCCAGCTCGAGGTAGAGAGTTTCGCGTGTGGCCCGGTCTACCGCCGAAAACGGTTCATCGAGCAGGAGGATGGCGGGCTCGCGTGACAGCGCGCGTGCCAGGGCGACCCGCTGCTGCTGGCCGCCGGAGAGTTCCGCAGGTCGACGCTGCTCCAGTCCGGTGAGGTGCACCTTGGTGAGCCAGTTGCGCGCCCGCTGCTCACGTCCATGACTGGGCAGGTGGGAGAGCCCCGCCATCACGTTGTGCAGCGCGGTCATGTGGGGGAACAGGCCGTAGTGCTGAGGCACGAAGCCCACGTGACGTTGCTGGGGCGACAGGCAGATCCCCTTGGCCCGGTCGAACCAGCAATTGCCGCCGCAGACGATGCGCCCCTCGGCCGGGCGGTGCAGGCCGGCTACGGCCCGCAGGAGGGTCGACTTGCCGCTGCCCGATGGGCCGACCAAGGCGAGAAGCTCCCCTCCCGAACAGGAGATCTCGGCATCCAGGGGGATCGGCGCGGCCTGCCGTATCGTGAGGGTGAAATCAGAGCCGGGGCAGTTCATGCCGCCTCCCGAAACGGCGCCCCAGGCCGTTTGCCAGTCCCAGTACGGCTACGGAGAACAAAAGCAGGGACAACGACATCTTTCCTGCCGCGCCGTAGTCGAAGGATTGCACCTTGTCGTAGATGGCGATGGCGACGGTCTGCGTTTCGCCGGGGATGCTGCCGCCGACCATCAGCACCACCCCGAACTCGCCGAGCGTATGGGCGAAACTCAGAATCAGCGCGGTCAGTACGCCGGGCCAGGCCAAGGGGAGTTCCACCGTCAGCAGAGAGCGCCAGTAACCGATACCGCAGCAGGCCGCCGCGTCCCTCACTTCGTGGGGGATGCCTTCAAAGGCACGCTGGATGGGTTGCACTGCAAAGGGGATGTTGACGACGATCGAGGCGACGACCAAACCGGAGAAGTGGAAGACCAGCTGATGCCCGACCAGGCGCTCAACCCACTGCCCGATCCAGGATTGAGCGCCCAGACAGACCAAAAGGTAATAGCCGATTACGGTTGGAGGAAGCACCAGAGGGACTGCCAGCAGGGCCTCAAGGAGGGACTTGCCGCGAAAATGACGGTAGGCGAGGGCGCGTCCGACGAACAGGGCCACCGGCAAAAGCAGCAACACGGTTGTCACTCCCAGTTTCAGCGATAAAAGCAGCGCCTGCCAATCCATCACTTTGCCTCGCCGGGAAGTTCGAAGCCATAACGGCGCATGACGGAACGCGCCACCGGACTCTGCAGGTAACGGTAAAAGGAGTAAGCGGTGGCATTGGCGTTCTTCAGCAAAACCATGCGCTGGTTCAGCGGTGTATGCCAGGCGGCCGGGATGACGGCGAAGCGGCCGAGCTTTTCCATTTGCGGCGACTTTGCCAGGGAGAGCGCGACGATGCCGCCATCCGCCGAGCCACTGGTGGCGAACTGCGCGGCCTGCGCGACGTTCTCGCCCAATACCAGCCTGGGGCTGATCCGGTCCCACAGCCCCGCCCTGCGCAGGGCCTCCTCGGCCCGACGGCCGTAGGGCGCATGTCCCGGATTGGCTATGGCAAACCGTTTGATTTCGCCTGACTTGAGCCGGGAAGCGAGCCCCTTCAACTCGGCATCTACGGGTAGTTTCGAGTTCAAAGGCGCCATCAGCGCTATGCGGCCGACGGCGTATAGCGTGCCGGCATCGCGGGTGTAGCCATCCGCGTGGAGCCGCGCGACGTACTCCTCGTCGGCCGACAGGTACATCTGAAAGGGAGCGCCATTGCGGATCTGCGTGGCGAAGGTGCCGGACGAGCCGAAGGTGAGTTTTACCGACCGGCCCGTCTCCTTCTTGAAAGCATTAGCGATCTCGTCAAGGGCGAACTTCAGATCGGCTGCTGCCGCCACAAGAGGTTCAGACGCATCTCCTCGCGGTTGGACCTCACCGGCTGATACTCGGGACATGCCAACCAGAATCAGAAAAAAAACCAGTCCAATGCTTACACTGAACCTTCCTCCCTTGCAGGCATGTCCCATCCTTATCAGATGACGCCGGCTGCTGTCACCGATCATGCTATCCCCCTGTCCCCGTCATGGCGATCCTCCCGTTGGAGTCAAGAAGCGCCATTGTCGCCGCATCCCATCTCGAAGCCCCTGTCCAGCAGAATGACGTCCGCCTCTTCGCCTGCGGCAAGGCTGGATTCGGGCGCAAGCTTCATCAGGCCGTTGCCCAGGATCAGGGAGGAGAGACGGCCCGAGCTCTGATTGCCGGTGGTCGAAACGTAATGGCGGTTGTCCCGCACCGAGACGATGCCGCGCACGAGGTGCGGGCGGTTCCCCTTGTTCGCCGCCGGCTCCTGCAGGACAGCCTTGATCTGCGGCCGGAAGATGCGCCGGTGACCCATCGCCTTGAGGATGGAAGGGCGCACGAAAAGCTCGAAGGAGACCATGGCCGCGACCGGGTTGCCGGGAAGGGCGAAGATGGGTTTGCCGTCCAGCGTGGCGAAGGCCAAAGGCTTCCCCGGCTTCATGTTCACCTTCCAGAAGTTGACCTGGCCCCCCAGCGCCTCTATCGCCGCCTTGACGTAATCGCGATCGCCCACCGAGACCCCGCCGGTTATCACCAGCATGTCGGCGTTGAGGCCGGCCCTGATCTTGTCGCAGGTCGCCTCCAGGGTGTCCGCTGCGATCCCCAGAAGGACCGGGTCGCCCCCCGCGTCCAGCACCTGGGCGGCGAGGCTGTAGCTGTTGCTGTTGATCAGCTTGCCCGGCATGGGCGTCGAGCCGGGCTCCAGGAGCTCGTCGCCGGTGGAGAGGATGGCGACCCGCGCGCGGCGATAGACGGCGAGGGAGGTGCCGCCCATGGCCGAGAGCATCCCTATTTCCTGGGGGCGCAGCAGCGAGCCGGCGGGGATCACGACATCGCCGGACGAGATATCCTCGCCCCGCTTGCGTACGTGCGTCCCGGCCTTGACACCCTTGACCGCCTTCATCCGTATCCCGTCGCCGATCTCCTCGACATCCTCGATGGGAACCACCGTGTCGCAACCGGGGGGGACGGGCGCTCCGGTCATGATCCTGATCGCCTCGCCGTTTGGCACCTCATTCTCGTGCACCTCTCCGGCCGGCAGGAATCCCGTCACCTTCAGGCGGTTGTCGACCATCCCCGCGTGGCGGAAGGCGAAGCCGTCCATGGCCGAGTTGTCGGCGGCCGGGATGTCCCAAGGGGCGATGTGGTCCTCGGGAGTCACCCGGTTCAGCCCCTGGAACACGGAAACCTTTTCCGTCTCCAACCGGGCAATTTGCTCAAGAATGGTGCGTTGCGCTTCCTCGATGCTGACCATGCCTCGACTCCTTTTCATACCTTTATCAAAACTTGAGTTCTTCGAACTTCCCGTTCACCATGTCGTTGAACCCCTCTTGCAGGAGGTCGAATTTCCGCAAGAGCGTTTCCGCCTGCGGGGTGAGCGACGATGTGCCGCCGCCGGCGCCGCCTTTCTGGCGCTCGACCAGCGGAATGCCGAGCCGCTTCTCCATGGCGTCGAGGTAGGTCCACGCCTTCCGGTAGGGGATTCCCATCTCCTTGGCCGCGGCGTTGATCGAACCGGTCGTCTGTATCAAGCGGAGCAGGGTGTCGCGCCCCTGTCCGAAGACCGGTTCGCCCTCGACCTCCAGCCAGATCTTCGAGCGGACCTGGAGCGGTGAGCCGGGGAGGTTCATTTCAGGAATTTCTCTTCGATGAAATCGGCAACCGCTTCAGCATCGTTCAGGTCGAGCACCGGCACGTCCAGGTCGAGTTTCGCGTCGCTCGCCACCGCCACCAGGGTCGGGTCGTGCTCCTCGCCGCGGCAGAGCAGGGTGGCGCTCCTCTCCTGGCGGTTGATCTCGATCTTGGGCATGGAGCTCTTTTTGAACCCCTCGGTCAGCACGATGTCCACATCGTTGAAATAGGTGGCCAGGAGTTCCTCTACCGGCGGCGATTCGGCATGCTTCTTCACTATGGCGAGCTTCTCGGGGGAGGAGATCAACATGGTGTCGGCGCCGGCGGCGGTGAGACGGTGGCTGTCCTTACCGGGATGGTCGATGTCGAAGCGGTGCGCGTCGTGCTTGATCACCCCAAGCTTGTAGCCGCGCGCCTTGAGTTGCACGATCACTTTTTCCAGCAGGGTGGTCTTCCCGGTACCTGATTTAGCCACAAAGGAAACTACCTTCAACGTCATTATTCCTCTCCTATTTTTGCGTATTCTTCCGGCGTGTTGAGGTTTAAAAAAGCCCTGCCGTCCCGGTCGAAGCGGGCCAACTCCTCGGGGAGGACGTACCTGACCCTGATCTGCGGATAATATGCGAAGGCGCAGAATTCACCGCTGTCGAGCTGCGCCTTGATCGGCGCCAGGCAGCTTTTCGAGTAGAGAGCGAAGAGCGGCTCGTACCCGTACCCGGTGCTGGGGACCACGGCGTCGAAGCCCTCCCTCAGGGAGCAGAGGTGGTCGATGACCCCGGCGCTGGGAAAGGGGATGTCGCAGGAGGAAACGAAGACGTACTCCGTTTCAGCGTCATGCAGGCCGGTGTAGAGACCGCCAAGGGAGCTGCCGGGATAGATGTCCGGCGCCACCGTCACGCCGTAACCGGCAAAGCGTTCCCCGCCGTTTCCCACCAGAAGGACCCGGGCGAAGCTCTCCCTGAACAGATCCAGCACCCTCTCGAACATGGGCTTGCCGGCCACTTCCAGAAACGCCTTGTCCTTTCCCATGCGGCGGCTCTTGCCCCCCACCAGGATGACCCCTGTTATGTCGCGTTGCTGTAGATCGGGCATGGCGGATTTCTCGCTCCTATGCTTGCTTTTTTTCTTCCTCGACGGGATTGATTAAATTGCCATCCTCCTCGCTCCCCTTTTTGAAATTCCTGATGGCGCTACCAAGCGAGGCTCCGAGCTGGGGAAGCTTGCCCGGTCCGAAGACCACCAGCAGGATGACGAGAATGAGGAGGAGCTGCGGCATACCGAATCCAAACATGTGAGTTCTCCTTTTTGCTGCAGTTTCTGCCCGATCGGCAGATTGGTAGTCGCGTTATATCAAAAATGCACAACGTAATGCAAATGAAAATTGCGGGCCGGCGGAAGGCCCGCATTTGCCTGCCACCACCAAAATAGATGGCTAACGGACGATAAGGCGGGGGCTCGAGGGGATTAACGCTATTTTTTCCTGACCGGGATTAAGTTGCGGCCGACGATCTGTTGGCCTTCCCGGGAAAGCAGGAAGCGGATGAATTCCCCCTCATCCCCCTTAGGTTTCCCTTTTGTCACCAGCGATAAGGAACGGGATATGGGATACGCGCCGGATGTCACGTTCCGCTTGGTCGGCTCGATGCCGTCTACTGAAATCGCTTTGATGCTTTTCCTGATCTTGGGAGGTAGGGACGCCACGAATCCGATGCTTGCCGTACAGATGCCGTTAGGGTCGTAGGCGAGTTGGAAGAGTTGGTCCCGCGGCAGATCGATCTGTCTTAAGTCGCCGTAATCCTTGCCATCCATGATCGTCTCCCTGAATACCTCGACGGTAGCTCGTTTCCGGAGATGGATCTCGGTCGTGGGTGCTATGGAGGCGAAATCTCCGCCGACCTTTTGCCAGTTGGTTATGCTCCCCGTGAAAATTCCCTTCAGCTGTTCACTGGAGAGGTTTCGGATCGGGTTCTTGGCATGCACGAAGACGGCGATCGCGTCATAACCTATGACAGTGGCGGTGAGGCCGAGCTTCTTCTCCTCGGGTTTCAGTGGGCGGGCTACCCCGGCGAGTCCGGTTTCTCCCTCGATCAGCGCATCGATTCCGATTCCCGAACCCGGAATCTGCACCGAGCTGAATCTCTTGCCGGTCTTCAGGGCGAACGCCTTGACCGCCCCGGAATTCAGGATGCCGGTGCCGATGGTGGAGGATCCGACGAAGGACAGCTCCCCGCGGGCGACTTGCGGAAGCATCAACAGACTGACAAAAATCAGGAAAGGATATTTCAGGCTCACTTCCGGGCTCCCTATGTTTGCATTGCAACATTGCACTCGTCATCAACGGCTAACCCGTCGGTGGGACATTCGTGAGCAATCTGGCAGCAAAAGGCGTGCCGTTTCGGTCGATATTCGGGATTATGCAGCGGTGCGCCCCAAATCGGGTCAGGCTGTGGCGAAATATCGCCTCTGGAACCAGAACGCCACGTTCACCAGGCCGATCATCACCGGCACCTCCACCAGCGGGCCGATGACCGCCGCGAAGGCCGCGCCGGAGTTGATGCCGAACACCGCGATGGCGACGGCTATGGCAAGCTCGAAATTGTTGCCGGCGGCGGTGAAGGCGAGGGTGGTTGTTTTGGAATAGTCGGCGCCCAGCTTTTTTCCCATCCAGAAAGAGACCAGGAACATGACGACAAAGTAGATCAGCATCGGAATGGCGATCCGCACCACGTCCATCGGCAGTTGCACGATCAGGTTCCCCTTGAGGCTGAACATGACCACGATGGTGAAAAGGAGCGCTATCAGGGTTATGGGGCCGATGCGCGGCACCACTTCCCTGTGGTAGCGCTCCACCCCCATCCTTTTTACGCCGATGAGACGGGTGAGCGCGCCGGCGATGCAGGGGATGCCGAGGTAGATGAAGACGCTCTCGGCGATCTGGCCGATTCCGACGTTCACCACCACTCCTTCAAGGCCCAGAAGCGGAGGGAGCACGGTGATGAAAAACCAGGCGTAGACGCTGTAGAAAAGCACCTGGAAGACGCTGTTGAAGGCCACCAGGCCGGCGGCGTATTCCGTGCTCCCCTTGGCCAGGTCGTTCCAGACGATGACCATGGCGATGCAGCGCGCCAGGCCGATCATGATCAGTCCCACCATGTACTCCGGCATGTCGCTGAGAAAGACGACGGCGAGAATAAACATCAGGATCGGCCCGATCACCCAGTTCTGCAACAGCGAAATCCCGAGGATCCTCTTGTCGCGGAATACCTGGGGCATATCCTCGTAGCGCACCTTGGCGAAGGGGGGGTACATCATGAGGATCAGGCCGGCGGCGATGGGGATGTTGGTCGTTCCCACCTGGAAGCTGTTGATGAACCCCTCCACTCCGGGCACGGACCAGCCGATCCCGACGCCGAGCGCCATGGCGGCGAAGATCCAGAAAGTGAGCCAGCGATCCAGAAAAGAGAGTTTTTTTAAGACGCCTTCCGACATGATGTCATGCCTCCTTGTTGTCCCGCCGGCCCGTGAGCGGCAGGTATTTTGGTTGTCAGGCAGGCGCGCTGCCATGAAAATATTTTATCTTGGCAATATCCGTGCATGCGGATATGATCGGTCAGCTTGTTTTTCAGTCACAACTGCGGGCTTCGGAAAAACCCGCCAGGCAGGCGCGGTCCGCCGTGGTGGTCGGGAAGCCGGTCAGATGCTTTTTCAGGAACCGGATCAACCCGCCCTGGAATTCGCTCTCGGCGTCGGCAATGGAGTAATACATCCAGAGTCCGCAGCGTCTATCGTTCACCAGCCCTGTTCTCCTCAGGTAGGCTAAGTGCCGGGACACGGTTGATTGCGGCAGCTTGAGGGCGCCGATGATGTCGCAGACGCAGAGCTCTTCCTCGTTGAGGAGCAGGGCCAGTATGCGGAGACGGGTTTCATCGGCGAGGGCCTTGAATATGTGCGAGGTCTGTTTCATGTCGCGAAGTATATTCGCCTACACGGATATGGTCAAGGGAAAATATGCCGAAGTCAATTAGGTCGTCGCGTCCCCGCGATTACCGCGAAGGGGCGCTTATGCGCATGCTGCAGCGTGCTCTCCTGCTGCCCATGGCAGTTACGGTTGTCTTTTCGTTGCTGGCGCTGCTGTCGCTTGCCGCGGCTGCGCTTCCCGACCGTGCTTCGGCGGCGGATAAACCGGTCATCCGCTTCGGCGTCATCCCCCGCTACAACCCGCTGGTCATGTACAAGCGCTACCAGCCGATCATGGACTACCTCTCCGCCGAAACCCCTTATCGCTTCGAACTCAAGATCAGCAGGGATTATCCCGAGGCGGTCAGCTTCCTGCAAAAGGGGGTAACCCAGGTCAGTTCTCTCGGGGACTTGACCTTCGCCGAGGCTAGTATCGAGTACCAGGCGATCCCGATCTTGAAGCCGCTCAACAGGGAAGGCTCCCCTTTCTACCGCAGCGCCATCATCGTCCGCGCCGACTCGCCGCTTAAGAGCGTCGAGGAACTGCGCGGCAAGACCATGGCCTTTGGTTCCCTTCATTCCACTTCGGGAAACCTGATACCCCGCTACCTGCTTTCCAATCACGGAGTGGGGCTGCGCGACCTGAAAGCGTACGTCAATCTTCAGCACCACGACGCGGTGGCCAAGGCGATACTGAAGGGACAGTACGCCGCCGGCGCGGTGAAGGATGTGGTGGCCGAAAAGTACCTGCCCCACGGCTTGCGCATCCTGGCCTGGTCCGCTCCCATCCCCGCAGTGCCGCTGGTGGTGCGCAGAGACGCCCCGCCCGACGTGGTCAAGGCGCTCACCGCAGCGCTCTTGAAGCTGGACCGCAATAACCCGAAGCATCGGGCCATCATGCAGACCTGGGACGACGAATTCCGCTACGGCTTCGCCCCGGCGGTGATCGGGGATTACAGCGGTATTTTTCGCATGATCCGCGACATACCCATGGGGTGCGGCATCGGATGCCACCGATGAATGCGCAAAGGTTCGTCAGTATCAAGAGCCAGTTCCTGCTGCTGACCGTGTTTCTGGTCGCCTTGTCTTCGGCACTTTGGGGGTTGTGGGCCTGGGAGAACGAGCGGCAACTGCTCTATGAAAGCATGGAGGCGGAGGGGAAGCAGATGGTGACCTCGCTCTCCTCGCCCATCATAAACGCCCTGCTTTACGAAGAGATGGGGGTGATCGGCGAGGGGGGGCTCCTGGACAACTTCGTAGAGGAGATCATGACCAACACGGGCCTGCCCGTCGTGTACGCCTATGTCGCCGACCAGTACTGCAAGGTGCTCACCCACAACAACTATTCCGAATACGGCAAGACCTATTCGGACCCGCTCACCCGCGCCGCCATCGCAGAAAGACGCTACCTGAGCGTCTTGATTCCGGGGAAAGCCTCTCAGCCGCCCATCCTGGACCTGGCCATGCCGTTGCACATCCACGGCAAGGTCTGGGGAACCCTTCGGGTAGGGGTCTCCACCGCGCGGCTGGAGGCGAAACTGCGCTCTCTGGCCCTGAACATCATCGCAGCCGCCCTGATCTTCTTCGTTTTCGGCGCCCTCATTGCCTACCTGATCGGGCGCAACATGGCCCGCCCGTTGCAACGCTTAAGCGCCGCGATGTCCGCCATCACCACCGAAAATCTGGCGGTCGAATTGCCTCCCCGCAGGCCGGACGAGATCGGCCGGCTTCAGGACAGCTTCCGCGAGATGCTGGAGCGCCTGCGCCGCAGCGAGTCGGAGCGGGAGCGCGCCGTGGCGCAGCTGGTCCAGAGCGAGAAGCTGGCCTCCATCGGCAAGATCGTGGCTGGGGTGGCCCACGAGGTGAACAACCCGCTCTTCACCATCAACACCTGCATCCATAACCTGGAGCAGGACAATGCCGCGCCCAACCGCAATCTCGACTTCATCAAGCAGGGAACCGAGCGCATCGAGCGGATCGTGCGCCAGCTGAGCGACTTCAGCCGTACCGGGTCCCTGGAAGTCCGGCCCCAGGAAAGCGACCGGTTTTTCCTGGAAAGCGCGGAGTTCGCCCGCATGGCCCTCAAGAAGTACCAGGTCAGGCTTCAGGCCGAGGACCTTTGCCAACCCCCCGCCCTGCTAAACCTCGACAAGGGAAAGATGCAGCAGGTGATACTCAACCTGCTGATCAATGCCGCCGACGCCTCTTCCGATCGGGGCGAGGTGAGCCTGACGGCAGCCTATGAAAACAACTCCTACACCATCTCGGTCCGCGACCAGGGATGCGGCATCCCCGACGAGTTGCGCGAGCAGGTCTTCGACATCTTCTGCACCACAAAGCCGGCCGGCGCCGGAACCGGCATCGGCCTGGCCATCTGCAAGAGCATCGTCGAGATGCACGGAGGAGAGCTCTCTTTCCGGAGCAGGCCCGGCGATACCGTCTTCACCGTGAGCATCCCGCACTCTGCATGAAAAATGAGGTGATTCATGACGACAGGCATCAAACTGCTGCTGGTGGAAGACGACCCGCTTCTGGGCCAAGCCTTGCACGAGGCGCTATCCCGGCAGGGATATTCGACGCATCTGGCCGTAAGCGGAGCGGCGGCCCTGGCCGCCGGCCACGACCACTCCTTCGACTTGGTGCTGCAGGACGTCAGGCTGCCGGACGCGGACGGCCTGGACGTGCTTTGCGAGATCCTGGCGCTCCAGCCCCACTGCCAGGCCCTGGTCATGACCGGCCAGGCCACGGTGGAGATGGCGGTCAGGGCCATGAAGCTCGGCGCTTTCGATTTCATCACCAAGCCCTTTCCCATCGACGTGCTGATGATGAAGCTGGAGCGGTTGCTCGGTTTCAGCAACATGGAGAAAAGGCTGGCTGATCTGACCGGGGCAAGCGATCCCCGTTCCAGGATCGTCACCCAATCCCCTGCCATGCGGGGGGTGCTGGATACCGTCGCGATCGTCGCGGCCAGCGAGGCGAGCCTGCTGCTTCTGGGCGAAAGCGGCACCGGCAAGGAACTCTTCGCCGAAACGGTCCATGCCATGAGCCCGCGCGGCCGCGGCCCGATGGTGCGGGTCAACTGCGCGGCGATACCCGAGACGCTGATCGAGGCGGAGCTTTTCGGCGTGGAGAAGGGGGCCTACACCGGGGCGGATCGCAGCCGCCCCGGATACCTGGAACTGGCCCAGGGGGGCACCCTGTTCCTGGACGAGATAGGCGAGCTGAGCGGCGTCGTGCAGGCCAAGCTGCTGCGGGCGATGGGGGAGAGGACCGCGGCGCGGGTGGGGAGCGTCCAGTCCTACCGGCTCGATTTCCGCCTGGTTTGCGCCACCAACCGCGATCTGGGCGACATGGTGGCCAGACGGGAGTTCCGCGAGGATCTCTTCTATCGGATCAACGTGGTGGAACTCACCATCCCGCCCCTGCGAGACCGCCGCGAGGACATCCCCCTGCTGGCGGCCCACTTCATCGATCGTTTCACCAAGGAGCAGCAGGCACGCATACGCCTGACGCCGGAGGCGCTGGAAGGGCTTTTGCGGCTCAACTGGCCCGGCAACGTGCGCCAGTTCGCCAATCTCGTGGAGCAGCTCTGCGTGCTCTACCCCGGCCAGCAGATCCTGCAGCGCCACATACCTCGCCTGGCCGACGACGGCCTGCAGATTGGCACCATCTTTGAAAAGGTAACGGTAGGGATGCCGCTCAAGGAGGCGATGGCCGAGTTCGAGATGCGCTACATCCAGCGGGTGCTCGCTTCCACCTCCGGCCGAAAGGGGCGCTGCGCCGAGATCCTGGGGCTCTCCCGGCAGGCTCTCTGGGATAAGCTGCGCGAGCACGCCCCTTTCATTGGAAGAGAGGCAAAATAAACACGATGTAAACCGAACTTTACATTTTTTATTTCGACATTGGAGGCTTTCGTCGCTGGTATTAATGAGATGTTCGGCTATCATATCCGTTGTTCCGCTTCATCACACATCAAGGGAGGATCAGACGCATGAAAAGAATTGCCGCAATCACCGCATGTTTAATGCTGACCGCAGTCGGCGCCGCATCGGCCACGGTCGGCGGAGGCGACATCACCATGAAGAACAAGGGGGGGGACGTCGTGTTCAGCCATGAGGCCCATGTCGACGGGATGCAGTTGGCCTGCACCCAATGTCACGACAAGCCGTACCTCAGCGCCAAGCAGCACGTCAAGGTCAGCATGAAGCAGATGCAGCAGGGTAAGTCCTGCGGCGCCTGTCACAACGGCAAGAAGGCATTTACGGTAAAAGGCAATTGCGCCAACTGCCACAATAAATAGGAGGAACGGAATGGAGATCAAACGTAGAGATTTTCTGAAGGTAACCGCTGCAGCCGGAGCGGTGGCGGCCATCGGCCTGCCGAAGCTGAACGCCTTTGCCGCCGGAGACGCACCCGCCTCGGCCGGTAGCGCGAAGGGGGAATGGATCGCATCCACCTGCCAGGGGTGTACCGCCTGGTGCCCGGTCGAGTTCTTCGTGCAGCAAGGACGTATCGTCAAGGTGCGCGGCAACCAGTTCAGCAAGGCCAACGGCGGCTTTGTCTGTCCGCGCGGCCACATGATGATCCCGCAGACCTACGACCCGGATCGGGTCAAGGTGCCGATGAAGCGAACCAACCCAGTAAAAGGGCGCGGCATCGATCCCAAATTCGTACCGATCAGCTGGGACGAGGCGCTGGACACCTTGGCCGACAAGATGATGGAGCTGCGTAAAGCGGGCGAGCCTGAGAAATTGATGTACATGCGCGGCCGCTATTCGGCCACCGCCACCGATCTGCTCTACGGCACGCTGCCGAAAATCTTCGGCACCCCCAACTATTTCTCCCACAGCGCTATCTGTGCCGAGGCCGAGAAGATGGGTCCCGGCTACACTCAGGGTTTTTTCGGGTACCGCGATTACGATCTGGCGAAAACCAAGTGCCTGGTGGTCTGGGGATGCGACCCCCTCTCATCCAACCGCCAAGTGCCAAACGCCATCGCCAAGTTCAGCGAGGTGCTGGATCGCGGCACCATCATCGCCGTCGACCCCCGCATGAGCGCCTCGGTAGCCAAGGCCAACGAGTGGATGCCGATCAAGCCGGGTGAGGACGGCGCATTGGCCGCCGGTATCGCCCACGTGCTTTTGACCGAAGGTTTCTGGAGCAAGGAGTTCGTAGGCGACTTCAAGGAAGGGAAGAACCTTTTCAAGAAAGGCGCCACGGTCGACGAGGCCGACTTCGCGGAGACGCAGACCCACGGCATCGTCAAGTACTGGAACCTGGAGTTGAAGGACAAGACCCCGGCATGGGCCGCTGAAAAGAGCCTGGTCCCCGAGGAGCAGATCATCCGCGTGGCGCGCGCCATGGGCAAGGCCGGCACCGCCTGCGCCGTATGGATGGGACCCGGCGTCGGCATGACGCCGCGCGGCACCTACGCCTCCATGGCGGTCTATTCCCTGAACGGCATTCTCGGCTCCATTGAAACCGAAGGCGGAGTCATGCAGAGTTCCAGCGCTCCCACCACGAAATTCCCGGCGATCACCGATGCCTTTGTCGACGAGATGGCCAAGAAATCGGGCAAGGCGAAAAAAGTCGACGGGCGCGGGGCCAAGGACATGCCCGCCATCATGGGAGGCATCGACAAGAAGACGGAAAAGGACGGCAGCATCAAGGAAAGCCTTAAGGTTGGCGTCGTCACCAACAACGTGGCCAACGGACTGTTGAAGGACCCGAATGCGGTAAAGGTATTCATCAGTACCTGGAGCAACTTCAACTTTTCCTGCACCGGGGCCCATCGCTGGGACCAGGTGATGGCCAAAATCCCCTTTTTCGTGCACTTGGTCACCAACGCCTCCGAGATGACCCAGTTCGCCGATATCGTGCTGCCGGCCACCTTCGCCCCCACGGAGAAGTTCTCCATCATCACCAACATGGCCAACCTGCACGGTCACATGTCGATCCAGCAGCCCGTAGCCAAGCCGCTTTGGGAAGTGAAGTCCGAGGAGGTAGAGGTGATGTGGCTCCTGGCCGAGAAACTCAAGGCCCGCGGCTTCGGCAACCTCCACGACTACTACGCCTCCTTCGAGGACCCTGAAACCAAGCGCAAGCCGGCCAATGCCGCCGAATTTACCGAGATCGCGGCGAAGATCTCCTCCCAGAAGGCCTGGGACGGCAAGGAAAAGATGAAAGGCGACCAGATCGCCGGGTGGGCCGAGTTCAAGAAGCGCGGCATCTACAATTCGGAGACCTATAAGTACAAAAAGAACTGGGGCAAGTTTAAGACCGAAACCGGCAAATTCGAGTTCTACAGCGAGACCCTGAAAAAAGCGCTGACCATGCACGCCGACAAGCACAAGACCACCGTGGACGACATCCTCAAGTCGAGCGGCTATGAGGCACAGGGCGAACTGGCCTTCATGCCGCATTATGAATCGCCCAAGCGTCACGGCAGCGGCAAGGAATATCCGTTCACTTTCATCGATCATAAATCGCGTCTCAACCGCGAGGGAAGAAGCCAAAACCTCACCTGGTACCACGAGTTCAAGAAGGTCGACGTGGGGGACGAGAGCTGGGAGGACGTGCTCAAAATCAATCCGGCCGACGGCAAGAAACTCGGCGTCAAGAACGGCGACACGGTGAAGATCACCTCGACCACCGGTTCCATCGTCGCCACCGTGAAGCTCTGGGAAGGGGTTCGTCCCGGCACCGTCGCCAAGTGCTTCGGTCAGGGGCACTGGGCCTACGGGCGCGTTGCCGCCAAGGATTACGCCAAGGCCCAGCCGCGCGGCGGCAACAACAATGAGCTTCTGGTAGACGATTATGACCGCCTGAGCGGTTCCACGGCACGCAACGGCGGTTTCACCGGCGTTAAGATCGAAAAAGTATAGGAAAGGGGGTAATAAATGCCAAAACAGTACGGAATGGTCATTGACCTTCAGAAATGCGTCGGCTGCGGGTGCTGCACCATGACCTGCAAGACCGAAAACAATACCCAGGCCCGGGGCAACGGCCAGACCTTCAACTGGTCCGACATCATCACGCGGGAGGGGGGGAAGTTCCCTAACGCCTCCTTCACCGCAATACCTGTTCTCTGCAACCACTGCAGCGACGCTCCCTGCGTCAAGGCCTGCCCGGTGCAGCCCAAGGCGATGTTCAAGACCGTCGACGGCATCACCATGCACAACGACGAGCGCTGCATCGGCTGCCGTCGCTGCCAGAAGGCCTGTCCCTACAGCGCCACCGACGTAAGCAAGGAGAAGGCGGCTTACTCGGTGATCAGCGCCAACATCGGCAATGAAGCTCCCCATGCCGCTTCGCGCGACACCAGCGAGATGATCAAGGGATGCACGGCCTCCGGCGCCGAAGTCGCCAAACTGGCCGGAGCCGCACCGCCTTATCAGAACAAGTACAGCCATCCGGACTATGAAAACGTCCGGAAAAAAGGGGTGGTCGAGAAGTGCATCTTCTGCGAGCATCGCGTCAAAGAGGGGATAAAACCTTACTGTGTGGAGTCCTGCCCGGCCCAGGCCCGCATCTTCGGTGACCTGAACGATGCGTCCAGTGAGCCGGCCAAGCTTTTGAAGAAGTATAAGCCGATGCGTCTCAAGGAAGAGAAGGGGACCAAGCCGAACGTGGCTTATGTACGCACCTTCAAGGGTTCAAACAAGGTATGATAAAAGGCAGCTTCCCCCATCTCGGGGAGAAAGCTGAATGGTTGGCGCAGGGAAGATAACTTCGCGGGGTGGGGCGCTGAGTCCCATCCCGCTTTTTATAGGGATAATCATGAAAGAGCATCCGAGCACCGCTGCAATCCGCGAAGACGTCTACCGCCTGCTGGCGGCCTGTTACTATTCACCGACTCCGGCTCTTTTGGATGAAAAGTGCTGCGAGACGCTGGCGGCCCTGCTTTCCGGCCCGGCGCCGGAAGCTGCCTCGCATGCCGCCGAAGCCGCACAACTGTTAGCCGCTCAATCCGTTGAAGCGCTGGCGGTGGAACATGCCCGCCTGTTCATGGGGCCTTTTCAACTGGTGGCCCCCCCCTACGGCTCCTACTATCTGGACGACAATCAAACGGTCATGGGGGATTCGACCGCCGAGGTTGAAACCTTTTATAACTCCTGCGGCCTGCATCTGGCCGATGATTTCCACGAACTGCCGGACCATGTGACCGCTGAACTCGAATTCATCTCCTTTCTCGCCTTCAGTCAGCGCAAAGCGGAAGCGGATGCCGACAGCGAAGAATCGGGGCGTTTTGTCCGACTGCAAGGTGAATTCCTGGGCCGCTTCCTGCTGCCGTGGCTGGAACCTTTTACAGCAGCAATCATCTGCGATGCTGAAGCGCCCTTTTACCAGGCGCTCGCGCGCTGCACGGCGGCTTTTGTCAATGCCGATAACGCTGCACTGGCAGTTGCCGAAAATGGCTGACATGGGCCGGCCGCAAAACCCAACCGGCGGCAGGGATGATCTGCAGATAGATATGTCCCGTTGCCTGCGCACCCGTTTTTGCGAAAGCAGTTGCCGACGCTGCGCCGCCGCCTGCCCGCAAGGCGCCATCAGCTTGGAGGGCGTTCTGTCCACAGATGCGGAGCGCTGCACCGGATGCCTGGTCTGCACTACTGTCTGCCCGTCGGGAGCCCTGGAGCATGACGGCGATTTTTCCACCGTCCTGGCGCAGTTGTCCCGCGTGCCGGAACCGGTTCTCGGATGTATCCGCACCAAGGAGAGTTCCCATGCCGCACTGGCATGCCTGGGGGGGCTCTCTGAAGAGCACCTGGTAACCCTTTGCTGCTCCCTTCCCGGAAAACTCACCCTCAATCTGACCGCATGTGGCGACTGTCCCAACGGCGCAACGATGCCCCGACTGCGACAAAGGGCTGACCAGTTGTCCGGTGCCGGGTTAATGGACGGCAGCGGTCAAATCGTGATGGTCGAATCGCACCATGATCTGGCTTTTCGCGACGAAACCGTCGGCCGTCGCAGCTTCTTCAAGTCGCTGCGCAACTCCTTGTTCCAAAGTGCCGCCCTGGTCCTCTCCAGTCACAATGAGCAGAGCGAACAGCACACGGCGTATGCCGGAAAGCGGCTACCGGCCAGAAGGGTGTTGCTCAACAGGACCAGGGAGACTGCATCCCGAGCACTGGCCGATCGTATCGGAAGGCATTTTGACTCATGCGTCTCGTTCAAGGAGTCTTGCTCGAGCTGTCAGGGGTGTGTAGCGATCTGTCCTGCCGGAGCGCTTCAGACTGAGCATCACGATACCCTACCTGCTTTCGACCGGTTGCTTTGCACCGGCTGTGGACTCTGCCGCGAATTCTGCATGGACCAGGCATTGATGATTTCCAAGTAAAATGTCGATCTCCCTCGCATGGCAACTGTCAGGGAGTGTTTTCTCCTATGGCACAGGGATGAGGGTTTATTGGTTGTCTCTATCCGGACCAGACGGTGAGACAGACTTTGATCGGCTCCATCAGTAGCATCGTATGATTCTTTTACTTTTTGCTGGCCATTTGATACAATGACCACAGAACAGGAGCAGATAAACCATTGTAAAGATTTGCTATGTCTCATAACGGATCGCCACGGGCTCACCGCTCAGGATCAGAGGCATAAGATGAAAGTCTTCCTTCAGGCATGCATCATCCTGGTTGTTCTACTCGGCATATCCTGCCTCCCCTCTGCTGCAGCCCAAAAGAACATATCCCTTTGCGAGATCCATTATCCCAGCGATTACCTCTATGAGTGGGATTGCCTGAAAATCAAGGCAAAGGACACCCCCTACAAAATTTTCGGCAAGTTCTGGCGGGACGGCCTGCGCTTCAACCGTCTGGACAGGCGCCACTTCCTTGCCGGCATGTCGATCAAGGTGCCGCGGCGCGTCGAGGATATCGAAGGGTTCAACCCGATGTCCCCCTATTATCAGGAGGCCGAAAATAAGCCGCAGTTTATCCTGGTTGATCAGAACGAGATGTTCCTGGGGGCGTACGAGTTCGGCAATCTGGTGCTTTCCGCGCCGGTCGCGGTTGGAGTCGAGGAGCATCGGCTCAGAAACGGCACTTACCGGATCGATGCGGTTGACCCGGTCCACAAATCAAGCCTGTACCCGATTCGGGGGACCAAGCAGCCTTACCCAATGCACTACGGACTGCGCTTTCACGTCGGCAAAATGGGGGACGGCTGGACCTCGTACTGGATCCACGGACGCGACCTCCCCGGGTATCCGGCGTCTCATGGTTGCATCGGCTTATACGACGAGGAGATGCAGCAGCGGTATTATGGGGACCCGTCCACGCCACTGCTCATGGACGCCAAAATGTTGTACCAGTGGGTGGTCGGCTACAGGGACACCGGAGCCTTTCAGAGCTTCAGAAACGGCCCGATTGTGCTCATCATGGGTGAACCGCAGACGATCCTTTTCGAGCCGCAGCAGCCTGACCTGCCTGACCTGCCTGACCCGCCTGACCCGGCTGACCCGGCTGACCCGGCTGCCGTGCCTGAGCTGGTCCCCTAAGCCCAGGAACGCCGGAAAGTTGAAGCCCCTGGCGCCGAATTCCCCTCCTGCGCCGAGTGGGAGGGTGACCGGCTAGAAGATGGTGAAATTCCAGGGGAGGGAGCCAAGCGACCGCATCATGAGAAGGACGAGTTCTCCTCGCGCAAACCCGCCCATCCGCCCTTTTTATCTCGTTATATACAACTAGTTAGATTATATCTCTATCTATTTTCAGCTTTGAGGTGTATAGTTGTGAATCTGTGCTTACGTTCATGGAAGCTGGAACTGGTCTCGCAAACAGGTTTTCGTCAAATCTCTTCGTCCACCGATCATCACTTTTTTATCACAGACATCTGTAGCATCCACTGAGGCTCTCTACTTACATCGTCATGTATCCCGGTGATTCGGGAGGCAAAGTCGCGAACGGAGACCTTATAGGTTGTGAGATAACGCAGGGGGGGAAGGCTGGTCCTCCCTGAATTCTGTAGGCATAACAAGGGGAAGAAAATATGATTGTCAAACGCGGTAGCGTGGTGAGTCATACTGTGGCGCAGGAATGGGGTACCGGCAAGGTGGTCGAGGTGAATGACATCAGGGCGACCATTCAGTTCAGCGACGGTATTATCAGAAAGATTACCTCCTCACATTTCACCAGTCTGCAGCCTGCCGATCCTGCCTCTTACCTTCCGCCGGTAGAAAAGGTCGCTGTACCCAAGACCAGAGCTCCCAGGGCTGCAAGCACCAAGCCGAAGAAGGCGAAAAAGTCGGTAGAAGCGGCGGCCGTTTAGCCGCCTCATGGTTTTAATCACCACCAGGTAACGGCTGCAGCAGGGCCACTACTGTTCATTTAAAAAAAAGGGCGGTCCGTTTGCGATGTCGATATCGCGTGCGGATTGCCCTCTTTTGCTCCATGGTTTGCTGCTCCCATAAAACGATTATAAAGAGGCCCCACATGGCAAAGCCGAACTTCCAGTTTCAGAAGCGTCAGAAGGAATTGGAGAAAAAGAAGAAAAACGAAGAAAAACTGCAGCGCAAGCTGGAAAGAAGCACTTCGCAAACGGAAGGCGAGGGGGAAGATCAGGACCAGGATCAGACAGAGAGCGGCAGTGCCGATGTCGAGGAATCGACCCCCTGACCAGATGAAAAGCGGGCCTTCCGGATCGGAGGGGGCCTGCCCCCGCATTTCCCCCCTTGCGGAAGGGGGAATTTGCCGTCATAATCTCTTTCATGAAAAACAGCGTCCCGCCTTTTTCCATGAGAGGAGAAAAGTCATGAAATGCCCGGTATGCAAAAATCACCAGCAGGTAGAGACTAATTTTCACTCCAACGGTTTCAAGGAAGGCATCACCGAATGCAGCATCTGTGGCACGATCTGGTCCGTGAATCACGGCGTCACGGAGATCGTCAAGGATCCGCAGATCGACTCCTTCCTCCAGGCGCAAAGCGAGTGTGTCGAGGGCGACGACTATAGTCTCAGTCCGGAAGAGAAGAAGTAGCCGGCTGCGGGGCCGCCTTTTCATTTGCAGCGTCACCGGCCGGATTGACCCTATGGATCCAACCCCACCCCCTCAGACCTCGAGGGGGATTTTTTTTGCCTCCTCCCGCAAGCGAGCGCTCATTCCGGCCCTATCCGGCCAAGCCGGTTCAAGTCTTGCTTCATGCTCTTCGCGGCATCGTTGACACCCTCTTGGATTTTGCGTACTCTGACCACACTCGGAAACTGAAGAGGCGGTACAGGTTATGAAAACTTTCAGCATCATCGGTTGCGGCGCCGTCGGCAAGACGATCGGCCGACTTTTCCACGAGGCGGGGTTCTTCCGGCTTGGGGACATCCTGAACCGTTCACGGGACAGCGCCCGGCGCGCAGCCGATTTCATCGGGGCGGGGCGCCCGCTTGCCCAAGCCCTGGATATGGAGCCGGCCGATTTCTACCTGATCGCCGCCTCCGACGACGCCATCTCACTTTGCGCCTGTGATTTGGCGGCCTCCGGCCTGATCCGTCCGGGTACCGTCGTCTGCCATATGAGCGGCGCGCTTTCCAGTGCCGTGCTCCAACCGGTTCGAGACCTGGGAGCGGTGGCGGCGAGCGTCCACCCGGTAAAAAGCTTTGCCGATCCCCGCGTGGCCGTCGGCGACTTCGCCGGCACCTGGTGCGGCATCGAGGGAGATCAGCCGGCCGTGGCGGTGCTGAGCGAGGCCTTCGGCGCCATAGGCGGGAACGTTTTTTCTCTCGACCCTCGTTTCAAGACGATCTACCACGCCGGGTCGGTGCTGGTGTGCAACTATCTGACCGCGCTCATGGAGGCCGGCGTCCGTGCCTACCAGAAGGGGGGGCTACCCCGCGAAACGGCGCTGCAGGTAATGGAGCCGCTGGTGCGCGGCACGCTGGACAACGTCTTTCGCTTCGGGACGGTGCAGGCGCTGACCGGCCCGATCGCCCGGGGGGACGCCGCGGTGGTCTCGGCGCAACTGGAAGCGCTGGAGGGATGGGACGGCGAACTGGCACAGATCTACAGGGTTTTGGGCGCGGTAGCGCTCGACCTGTCGCGCCGTCGGGGTCAGGCCGGCAAGGCCGATCTGGAGTCTCTTGAGAAGCTGCTTGCGGGAAAGGTTTGACAGTGCCGAGATGTTTCATGGCGAGGTGCGTCGGCAAGCGCCGAATTGCCCGCGCGAAGAGTGGAACCTCCTGCTGGCGGTAGCCGACAGAAAGGGGAGTGATGATTCGCAACATTTTGAACGAAACCGGCATGCAGGAGCCGTTGGGGCTAGACCAGTACGAGAGGTTTTTCCACTATTTCATCGTTCCCACGCTCCAGCGTGGGAACGCAACCATGGGACGCTCCCGCGTCCCGGTTTCAAGTCCGTGTTTTGGCCGTAGCATGGGGACGATTATTCGTGATAAGCGCGGCAGAATCGAGGTGGAGCCGCCGTGAAGCCGGAATTGTTAACAGAGGTGATTTCATCGGATGCGGGATGGTTCCAGGCGGGATTTCTTGATCTGAAGAGCAGCGGCCTTATCGCGCCCCGGGCAAATGGAAGTGGTGCGGAAAAGGGTTGAGATGGGGGCCTCCGGCGCCCTCTCAACCCTTTTTATCGTCAGCCGTTGGCTGCCGCCTTTTCCGGCTCGCACACCAGTTCCAGCTCGCTTGTGGTGAAGACCTTGTCGATGTCCAGTATGATGATGAACTGATCGGCGTGTTTCCCCATCCCTTTGATGAATTCGGTGTTCAGCTTGGTGCCGATGCGTGGCGGCGGCTCGATCTGGTCCGGCTCCAGATCCAGCACCTCCTGCACCGCATCCGCCATCGCCCCCATAACCACCTTCTCCCCTTCCAGTTCGACCTCCACGATGATGACGCAGGTATTCACCGTCTGCTCCGCCATCAACATGCCGAACTTCAGGCGCAGGTCAACCACCGGCACTACGCTGCCGCGCAGATTGATCACACCGCGCATGTAGTCAGGCGTCTGAGGCACCTTGGTGATGGTGGTGAAATCCAGCACCTCCCGCACCTTTCCGATATCCAGCGCGAACAGCTCTTCTTCCAGCTTGAAGGTAAGATACTGGGTCGTCTCGGTAATAGTTTCGACTGCCATGTGTGTTCTCCTCTCTCAGGGATGAGTGCCGGGCGCAGTTATGCTCATTCATGCACCTTGGTTGTCATAAACTTCATTGGCATGGGGATGACAAGGTCAGCCGAGACTGATCTTGTGAACTACCTATAAATATCGACATGCGGAGATAATATTTGAGGGTTTTTTTTCCTATTGGCGGGTTATAATCTGGCGTCGCTCCCCCCTTTGTGGGAAATGTTGCTGACGTGGCGGCTGCTGTCGGATAAGCTGTATCGGCGCTGCTTGAAGCAGATGACCAGCTGTTCGAAGGGGGCAAGTATGGGGTTGGAGATGAGAAGGGTGGACCGGCAACTTTCAGAGGAGGCGGCTTTTGCGCTGTTGGAAAAGGGGACCGTCTGCCATCTGGCCATGGTGGTGCAGGGAGAACCTTATCTCGTTACCATGAACTACGGTTTTCGGGGCCGCACCATGTACTTTCACTGCGCCAGGGAGGGCAAGAAGCTGGAACTGCTGGCCGACTGCCGCCGCGTCTGTTTCACCGTGGTGCCGCGGCATGAACTGGTGGTCGCGGAAAAAGGGTGTAACTACAGCATGAAATACGAAAGCGCAGTCGGTTACGGGATGGTCCGGTTCCTGGAGGAGCGTGAGGAAAAGCGCCGCGCACTCGGTCTGATCATGGCGCAGTACGCAACCGGCGCCTTCGAATTCCCTGACAGCTCCCTTGCCAGGACGGCGCTCTTCGCGGTCGACATCGAAGAACTGACGGCAAAGAGCTCGTACTGAGCAGGTTGAGCTGAGGTTGAGGAAAGTTCAAGATCAAGAGGGTGAGGGCGAGGGTTGTCTTAATCTGCTTCTAAGAGGCTCGGATGAAAATACTTGCCATTGATCCAGGTTCCACTTCCACCAAGATCGGCGTTCATCATGACGGCAGCACGGTCAAGGCGAGCATCGGACACCCGCGCGAGGAACTGGAGGGATTTTCCTGCGTGATGGACCAATTCGACTACCGGATGGAGTGCATAGACCGCTATCTGGCCCAGGCGGGGTGCGACAGGCTTTCTTTCGACGCGGTGGTCGGCCGGGGAGGCCTGGTGAGGCCGGTCGCGGGAGGCGTCTACCTGGTCGATGAAAACCTGGTGCGGGATCTTCGGGACGGTGTCAGCGGAGAGCATGCGGCGAATCTGGGGGGCGTACTTGCTCTGGGCATGGCCAGGCGCCACAGGGTTCCCGCTTACGTCGTCGATCCCCCTGTCATCGACGAGATGTGGCCGGTAGCCCGGCTGTCCGGACTGGCGGGGGTCGAGCGCAGGAGCATGTTCCATGCCTTGAACCAGAAGGCCGTGGCCCGCGACGTGGCGCGGCAGATCAGCAGGGGATACGAGAGCCTGAACCTGATCGTCGCGCACCTGGGCAGCGGCATAACGGTTGGCGCGCACCGGAAGGGGCGCGTGGTTGACGTCAACAACGGCCTGAATGGCGACGGCCCCTTCTCCCCCGAGCGGGCCGGCGGATTGCCGGTCGCCGGTGTGCTTCAGCTTCTGGAGCAAGGCATCTACACCACAGAGGAGCTGAAAAAGGTGGTCGCGCGCGAGGGTGGCGTCTACTCATACCTTGGCACGGTAGACCTGCGCGAGGCGGAGGGGAGGGCGGATTCAGGCGACGCCGAGGCCCAGGCGGTGATCGACGCCATGCTGTACCAGGTGGCGAAAGAGATCGGCGGGCTGGCCGCGGCCCTGGACGGAGAAGTGGACGGCATCGTCATCACGGGAGGGCTTGCCTTTAGTGAGACGATGGTCGCGTGCCTGAAGCGCAAGGTGGAGTTCATAGCCCCCGTTTTCCTGCGCCCGGGGGAGTACGAGATCGAGGCGCTGATAGAAGGCGCTCTCAGGGTCCTGACCGGCATCGAGGAGCCGAAGCTGTATGCGGTAGCAATGGATGAAGATCGGCCCGCCGCAACCTACCAGGGAAAAACGATGCTGCAGCTCACCAGGGGGCACGGCATGAAGAGCCTCATCGAGGCGGCCAGGCGGCTCAAGGGGCAAAACCTGGTCCTGGTCTGTCCGGATCGGACCTCGCTTCTCGCCGTCAACCAGGGGATCAGGGAGGGAATTCTCGAAAAGGCCCATCTGGTGGGGAATGTCGCACGGATCAAGGAGGCGTGCGGCGGCGACCTGCTGTTCGAGAGACACTACGAGTTCGTGGACCTCGACAGCTCTACCGCCGGGTACGCGGAGGAGGCGGCGCGTACGGGGGTGGAACTGATTCGTGCCGGTGCGGGCGACATGCTGATGAAGGGGCGCATCAACACGGCCGTATTCATAAAGGCGGTGCTGCAAAGGGAAGTGGGGATCGGGACCGGACGCAGGCTCTCCAACGTGAGCATCTTCGCGCTTCCCGGCGTGGACCGGCTCATCTTTTTGACCGATCCGGCGATAAACCCGGAGCTTTTTTCCCGCGGCGATGCCGCGTCCGGCATAGACATCATAGACAACGCCATTGAGGTGGCACGCGCCCTGGGAGTCGAGCGACCCAGGGTAGCCCTTCTGGAGGCGAACGAGGTCCCTTCGGCGCAGATACCGACAACACTCCTGGAACAGGCCCTCTCGGAGCGGGAGTGGCCTTTGGCCGAGGTGTCCGGACCGCTCTCCTACGACCTTGCGCTTTACCCCGATGCCGTGGCCAAGAAGGGGCTTGTCGGCAACCCGGTCGCGGGTCGGGCCGACATCATCGTGGTCCCCCACATGTCGGGGGGGAATTTCCTCTACAAGAGCTGGGTGCTCACACTGGGGGCCGAGGTCGCCAACGCGGTGCTCGGAGCTCGCGCGCCCATCATCCTTACCTCCCGAAGCGACAGTGATCTCACCAAGTTCCTGACCATCTGCGCCAGCGCCCTTTATAGCCGCTTCTCGCGCCGCACGAGCCCAAGGGGTAGCATGCCAGGGTAAGCGGGAGGGGGCAGGGCCAGATCTCTTTGCCGTCCCGCTTTCCATCGATTGATTTCTCATGATATGACAGGTATGCTAACGAGCACTTCAGGTCCGACGGGAGGAAAAGCATGTCCCGCAACACGCTCATCATTGGCCACCGCGGCGCATCCCGCGATGCACCGGAAAACACGCTCGCCTCTTTCCGGCTCGCCTTCGAGCAGGGGGCGGACGGGGTCGAGGCCGACTTCCGTCTGACCCGCGACGGTGAAATCGTCTGCCTGCATGACGACAGCACCGCTCGCACCGCCGGTGTCGATCTGAAGGTCGCAGAGGCGACGCTGTCGGAACTGCATCGTTTGGAGGTCGGCGCCTGGAAGGGGGGTGCCTGGGGGGGGGAGCGCATCCCCACCTTGAAGCAGGTGCTTCGCGACCTGCCGGCAGGCAAGAAACTGTTCATCGAACTGAAAAGCGGCCTGGAAATCGTCCCGCCGCTTGCGGCGCTCATCGAGGCAAGCGCAGTCATGGCCGAGCAGATTCGGTTCCTTTCCTTTAACAAGGCGTTGATAAGCGCAGTAAAGGAGCGCCTACCCGATTACCGCTCCTGCTGGCTGACTGAATACCGCTGGCGCGGCGCATGGCACCCATCACCCTTTGAGGTGCTTGCCGCTCTGGAAGAAAGTGGAGTGGACGGTCTGGCGAGCGGGGATCGCGCCATCCTGGATGCTTCTTTGGTGCGGGAACTCAGGGAGAGAGGACTGGAGATCCATGTCTGGACTGTCGATGCCGCCTCGGCCGCCCGCAGGTTGTGCCGTCTTGGCGTGGATTCCATCATGACCAACCGGCCCGGATGGCTCAGGCACGCCCTGGAAAAACAGCCGCATCTGGCTGGAGCGGTTGCTGAAAGCGGGGTGAGGTAACTTATGAACCGTCAGGCATATCTCGCCACAGGTCGCATGATCGCCATGATAGAGGGGTTCTCCAAGCTCAGGGTGCACGTGCACGGCAAGGAGCATCTACCCGAGGGATCGATCATCTTCGTGGTGAACCACTTCACCCGGATCGAGACGGTGCTGCTCCCTTACCACATTTATCAACTGACCGGCGTGCCGGTCTGGTCGCTCGCCGACGCCTCTCTCTTCGAAGGTTCGATGAGCGGATTCCTCGAGATGGTGGGGGCCGTTTCCACCCGCAACCCTGACCGTGATCGAGTCATCGTGAAGACCTTGCTGACCGGCGAGGCTAACTGGGTCATATTCCCCGAAGGGAGGATGGTGAAGGACAAGGGGCTTTTCCGGCGCCGGATGCTGTTCCCGTCCAGCGGCGTGCGTCCCCGTTCCGGCGCCGCCACCCTGGCGCTGCGCACCGAGTTCTATCGGCAGAGGCTGATCCGCCTGCAACAGACGGCGCCCGAGGAGGTGGAAAGGCTGAAGGGGATGTTCCAGATCGGCGACCTCGCCCCCGTGTTGAGGGGCAAATGCTGGATCGTGCCCGTCAACATAACCTACTACCCGATGCGTGCCCGCGAAAATGCGCTCAGCAGTCTGGCCGACCTGTTCATGAAGGAGGTCTCGCCGCGTTTCAGGGAGGAGATGCTGACCGAGGGGAGCATGCTCCTGTCCGGGGTGGACATCGACATCCGTTTCGGAACGCCTTTGGAGCCGGGGAGGGCGCTCGCCGCCAAGACCATCCAGGCCGACATCGTTTCCAGGGCCGGTATCGGCTTCGACGACAAGCTGGCCTCGTTAAACGACATGAAACGCGAAGCGTCAAGGCTCATGGAACGCTACATGACCACCATCTACGATCTCACCACGGTGAACCATGATCACCTCTTCGCGTCGCTGTTGCGGGCCTACCCGTTCAAGAGCATCCCCGAGGACGACTTTCGCCGCAGGGTGTTCCTGCTCGCTACGCAGTGCCTGAAACAAACCAGTTGCAACTGCCACCAAAGCCTTAGAACAGGTCAGGTGGCTCTTTTGACCGACGACCGTTACCACAAGTTCCGGGACTTTTTCCTGCTGGCGCTGGAAAAGGGGGTGGTGACCCGCGCGCTGGATGCGCTGGTCAAGGACAGGGCCAAATTTTCCGCCCCTTTCGAGCTGCAGCGTGCCAGGATCGACAACCCGATCGGGGTGATCGCCAACGAGGTATTGCCGCTCACCGTCTTGCAGCGTGAAGTGCACCTGATGGCCTGGCTCCCGAGTTGGCTGGTGCGCAACAGGGTCGCCGATATCCTGGAGCGGCAGGCGCTGGAAGAGTTTCATGCGGATTATCGCGATTTCTACAAGGAAAATGAGAGCAAGGAGCGCGAGGTGGGCGCCCCGGTCCTCTTAAAGGGACGCTCGCGCCAACTGGGCGTGGTCCTCGTGCACGGTTTCCTTTCGGTTCCGAGGCAGATGGCGGAGCTTGCCTCCTACCTGCAGGGGAAGGGTTTCTGGGTCTACCTGGTGCGTCTCAAGGGGCACGGCACCTCGCCGGAGGATCTGGCAGGCAGGAGCGGCCGGGAATGGGTGGAGTCGGTCGATCTGGGATACGCCCTCATGGATTCGATTTGCCAGCAGGTGGTGTTGGGCGGGTTTTCCTTCGGGGGGGGGGTGGCCCTCGACTGCGCCAGCCGGGTCGGGAAAGCGGCGGGTATCTTCGCCGTATGCCCGCCGCAGCGGTTGCTTGACATCTCCTCGCGCTTCGCGCCGGCTGTGACCGTATGGAACCGGGTAATGGACGTTTTCAGCTACCAGTGGGCGAAAAAGGAGTTTGTCGAGACTGTGCCGGAGCGGCCCGAGCTGAACTATGCCAGGATCCCGGTCTCGGGCTTCCGGGCCATGGGGCGTTTTATGAGGGAACTGGAGCCGAAGCTCGCTCAGATCGATGCCCCGGTTCTGGTGCTGCAGTCGGAAGGCGATCCCGTGGTTGATCCGCGCGGGTCGCGAAGGCTCTTCGACATGCTCGGCAGCCGGCACAAGCGATACCTCAAGTTCCCTCTGCAGCGCCACGGCATACTCGCCGGACCGGGCTCCGAGGAGGTGCACGCCGCGCTGGGTGCCTTTCTGGATGAAATAATGGGGGCTCCCGGGCCGGACCTGCGCCTCGAAAGCCCCCAGACGGACGGTGCCGCGGCGGTCACGCCTCGCTAGCTGCTTAGCGGTTTTGCCGCACGAACGCGACAACTTGCACGGATATAACGGTGATAGACATAAGTGCTAATACGGTGATGATGGTTCCCAGTACGTTATCCATCTGTTATCCTCCTCTACGGTTCGCCGGTCGGCCGGGAAAAGTCCCGCTTCCGGTCTGCCGTCTCCTGGCCCGCTGCCGGTCCCTCCATGGTCGCGGCAAACGTGCACGTTGGACATCTTGGCGAACATCCTCTTTCCAGCTTGTGGTTGCTGGACAGGCTGTTCCAATTTTCTACCCTTTGCGTCAACCATGCCAACTGCAATTCCTTGTTTTCTAGGCCGATTTTCTCAACAACACCCTCCAGGTTCTGTTCAGCAGCTGCACACCTTGTTTGGAATTGAAACAGAGCCTTCGGAAACCGGCCTCGGGAGCTCTCCATGCCGCCTTGGCGGGATGGGGGAAGCGAGCAGCAGGGGTTCCAATTTCCGGCTCGATCTGATACAACGGTTCCATGGAAAGATCTAGCGGGGCGCTCGACATACTGCAGAGCAGGCACTGGGTTTTCGATCTGGACGGGACCCTTACCATCGCCATTCATGACTTCGCCATGATACGCGCCGTTCTTCGCGTTCCCGAGGGGAGCGACATCCTGGGGCATCTCGATACATTGCCGGAAGCCGAGGCGGTCGCGGCCAGGGGGGTGCTGGCCGGGATCGAGGAAGAACTGGCAGGGAGGACGGAAGCTGCGCCAGGGGCATTGGAGTTGGTGCAACTGCTTCATCTGCGTGGCGCGCGTTTGGGCGTGCTGACCCGCAACACCCGCGATAACGCGCTGAGGACCCTCGCTCGTATCGGGCTCGCCCCTTATATCGCTGCCTGCTTCGTGCTGGGGCGCGACGACGCGCCGGCGAAACCTGATCCTGAGGGAATCTTCAAGCTGGCCGCCGGTTGGGGGATGCCCCCTGAGGCACTGGTCATGGTCGGCGACTACGCTTTCGATCTGCTGACCGGCCGCGCAGCCGGCGCCGGCACCATACATGTCGATCTGGCACGCGCCTTTCGCTGGCCGGAGCTGACCGACGTCGCCGTGGGGAGCCTGGCCGAGCTGGTGACGGCCCTGGAGTAGCCGTTCCTGCTCACACTTCCGGCAAGACGGGTTGTTGACAACTTTTGGCTGCTGCCGTACTCTCGGTCGCTGTCATTAAAGGGGAAATGCATGGAAAGGGATAAAAGAGATTGAGGCGGGCAGGCAACGAAATGGCCCGGGGGGCGAAAGCCGGCAACGCTCCGGCTGCGGAAGGTTTGATAGTGTCCCACTTCGGGGTGGCGGTCGAGGTGCTTTTCCTCACCGGGGAACGCCGCATGGTGCGGGTAAAAAGGAACTCCGGCCATGTGGTGGGCGATCTGGTTCGTGTTGCCGATGAAGTACTGGAGCGGCTGCCGAGAAAGACCGAGCTGCGTCGCAGGGATGCGCGCGGCGGCATTCACCTGGTGGCGGCGAATCTCGACGTCCTGGGCATCGTGGTGGCTCCCGGATCACCCCCGGGTTTCCTGGACCGGGCCATAGTCGCCGCCCGCGCCGCCGATCTTTTGCCATTTGTCGTCTTCAACAAGTGCGACCTTGCCGAGGGGCGGACCTTAAGCGACCAACTTGCCGAGGTTTATGGCGAGGTACTGCACTGTTTCATCTTGAGCGCCGTGAGCGGGGCAGGGTTGGAGCAGCTGCGCGCCTTCCTGCAAGAGGGACACCGCGGTGTCTTCGTCGGCACCACCGGGGTCGGCAAGAGCTCGCTCTTGAACGCCCTCTGCCCCGATATCGACCTGAAGGTGGGGGAACTGAGCGATCACAACTGGCTCGGCAAACACACCACGACCGTTTCCACGCTGCACGCCATACCAGGCGGCGGCGAACTGGTAGATACGCCGGGTTTCCGGGATTTCGGCCTGGTCGATATCTCTTCTTCGGAGATTGCCGCCTACTTCCCCGGCTTCGAGTCGCTGGTGGCCAACGGCTGCCGTTTTCACAACTGCCGGCACCGGCGGCAGGACCCGGGATGTGCGGTTGTGGATCTTGTCGAGAAGGGAGAAATTACCACCGAACGTTACCGGACCTATCTCGCCCTGCTTACCGAGGTCGAGGGGACCGAGGAGGCTGCACAGAAACGGCTCTGGAAGAAATGAGACGGACATGCCGCCGCTTCCGGACGCCGGTCGGGCAGCTGGCGGCTTCACCTTTTGGGCCTGTCAAAGATAATTAAAAAAATGTACAAAAGGAACACCTATGGCTCAGCCCTGGAAAGTTTTGCAAAGTGTGGCAACAGACGATGGTATCCTCGAATTGAGACAGCGCGGCGAGCGCGACTTCCTGATCACGGCCAATTCCCTGGTGTTGATGAACAGTTCGCTGCACCGCTCCGAGGTTGCACTGGGAGAACTCGCCTGCGGCCATCTAAAGCAGCAGGCCGCACCGCGGGTGCTGGTGGGGGGGCTCGGGATGGCCTTCACCCTGAGGGCGGTCCTGGACAACCTCCCTCCCACCGCAAGCGTGGTAGTGGCTGAACTGAACCCGGTTGTGCTTGAGTGGTGTCTGGGACCGCTGGCATTTCTCACCGGCGCCGCCGCGAGCGACCCGAGGGTAACCGTGGAGATCGCCGATGTGGCGGATGTTATCATGAAAAGCGCCATGGATAAAAAAGGTTTCGATGCGGTGGTACTTGACTTGTACAAGGGGCCGCATGCCAAGTCGCATAAGGTGGAGGATCCGCTCTACGGCAGCACCGCGATCGAGATGACCAGGGCAGCGCTGAAGCCGGGGGGGGTATTGGCCGTCTGGGGAGAAAACTACGATCAGGCCTTCGATAAGCGACTTGTTGCCGCCGGTTTCTCGGTGTTCAACGACCGCCCCGGTCGCGGCGGCCTGAGGCATGTGGTTTACCTGGCGCGGATGCAGCAGCATCGGGAGGCGCGCCGAAAGGCCTCCCGCTCGTAGCAAACGGCACCCGGCCTCCGTGCAGGGGGGGCTGCGTCAAAGATGATATCTTGATAAAAAAACCCGCGCTGCCGCGGGTTTTTTCATTGGTTTGCTGATAACCCGGATGCGCCGGTTTACCCGTGGCTGAAATCCTCGCCGGCGAACTGCACTGCGGACGGATCGTTGGCCCGCGGTGGAGAAACCGCATGGATGCCGCCGCAGGCGGGGCATCCATGGACGAATGTTTTCATCAAAAAACCCTCGCCGCAACCTTGGCAATCTACCTGCAAGCCGCCGTTTGGCAAAGATGATAACGCCACCTGCCCGCCATGAGCAGCAAGCACGAATTCCACCAGACTCCTACCGGTAGCGTAGGGGCCGCCGGCCCCGGTGCTGCCCGATCCGCAATCGCACATCTGTCCTCCCTTTGTCGCAAATAGATTTCCTGCTGCGAAAGATACCCCTGATCGCTTCGCCCCGCCTTGACATCCGTCAATAAAATGCTTTTGCATCCGTGTCTGGCTGAGCGCTCGGCCGCGGGATGTCTTCATGTTTTCGTTGCAAAGAAAGCGAACTCCTGTATATTTTTAAAAATTTTTTAATGTTTTTTGTCCTTCGGCAAGGAGATCGCATCGGATGCAAGAAAACACAAAGCCAATCGAGATCGCGGACATCGGAATTGTGAACAGTCACGACCACCTCTGCCTGCTTTACAGGGGGGAAGTTGAACTCCTTACCGCGGTGCTCCCGTTCATACAGAAGGGTGTAGCCATAGGGGAGCGTTGCATTTACCTGAACGGCGGCGAGGAGAAGCTGGAGCGGGTGCTGAAAAATGCGACCTTGACGCAAACTCATGACTCGGGAGCAGTGATCTTGCTCCCGTTGCAGGAGGTTTGGCTGAAGGAGGGCGTTTTCAAGCAATCTCGGGTGCTGGAATTGTTGCAGATGATTTGCCGAGGCGCTGCGGTGGATGGCTTTAGCGGCACTCGCATCATCTGCGACATGACCTGGACGGTCCGGTGTGGGAAACAGATGGAACTGTTGCACCGTCTGGAACGGGATTTGACCAGCTTTGCTGCGCAAAACGAGGTGACGTTGCTCTGCCTGTACAATCGTGAACTGTTCACGCCGGAACGGATGTTGGAACTTGCCAAGATTCATCCGCACCTGATCGTAGGCGGCAAGGCGTGCGGCAATCCGCTCTTCATCCCGCTCAGCCTGGACCCCCATGCCAAAGCTGCCAACTGCGAACTCGATGTCTTCTTGGCAGCGGTGCAGAAAATGGCGGCGATCACGGCCGATAGCGAGAGGCTGAAGCTGGAACTGGAGCAGGCTTATGCGGCTCTGGCGCACAAGATCTATGAGAACTGGCAGGAAGAGGATACCCTGCGTGCCAGCGAAAAGGAGATCCACGAGAAGGATGAGGCGCTTCTGGCGTACAAGAGGCGGCTTCAGACCATCCTGCAACATATACCTTCCCTGCTGATGGCTTTCGATACCGGCGACCGCCTGGCCGCCTGCAACCATGAATTTGAGCGCGTTACCGGATTTCGGGTGGAAGAGGTGATGGGGAAGCAGATGCTCGATCTGCTGCAGGTGGAAGGGGAGTTGCGCGAAGAGGTGGTGGCGTCGCACCCGCCGCAGGGGGGCGATTATCGTGGCAGGGAGTGGAGCATCCGCTGCAAGGACGGCTCCTTTAAGACCATCTCCTGGTCCAATATCTCACGCTATGTGCCGATACCGGGATGGGTGAACTGGATCGTTGGGTTGGACGCGACTCCAAGGCTGCATGCCGAGAACGCGCTAAGGACGGTAAGGGAAGAGCTGGAGGTGCGCACCGCTGAACTGGAGGCCTTCGGGCATGCCGTCTCCCACGATCTAAGCGGCCGGCTTTCCCAGATAAGCGACGACTGCCGTGTTCTGCAGAAGCTCTACGGCACTCTGCTTGCCCCTCCCTGCCTGGAGATGCTGCGCAATATCAACGAGGCCGCCCTGGAACTGGCGGGCCCCATCGCCGCGCTGCAGCGCATGAGTGCGTTGGCGGCAGCGGGTTTGCAGCCCGAAGAGGTGGACCTAAGCGCCATGGCGTCGGAAATAGCGGCGCAACTGACGGATACCGGCGAGCGGCCGGTCACCTTTCGCATAGAGGACGGGGTGACGGCGACCGGAGACAAAGAGATGCTCCGTCTCGCCATGGAACAGCTGCTGGAGAACGCCTGGAACTGCACCATCGGGGTAAAGCATCCTGTCATCCAGTTCGGAACCGCGCAGGTGAAGGGTGAACGCAGTTTCTATGTCAGCGATAACGGTCCGAGACTTGTCGAACCGCCGCCGGGGAAGTTCCCCGCAGGGAAACTGGAGAGCTCTGACCGTCTTAATTGCGGTATCGGTCTCGCGACGGTACAGAGGATCATCAATCTGCACCGGGGCAGGATCTGGAGCGCGGAACAGACGGGCCAAGGAGGGACGTTGTACTTTCAGGTCTAGTTGATTTTTTGTGCGCGGAGCCTTCCATCAGGGGCGGATTCGCAGGGTAAAAAGAAGCGACGGCCGGTTGAAATTGCAATATACGCGAGATGCATGGGGAGTCCAAGGTCATGAAAGGGGGTGCCCGATGGCCGAAATGCTCAAGGAAAAAAGAGCGAATAGGGAGGGCAGGTACTTGAATATAGATAAGGAAATAGCATCCAGCATGCTGAACGCGTCCTACGCTGTGGATCTTAAATCTGCCGTGCATACCTCTTTGGAAACGATCAGGAACATGTTGCTTGAGAGGCCGAACAACGAAGAGATCAGCGTTTTGACGCAGCAGGTGGAGCGTTTGCTTACCGAGCAGACCGAGAGGCTGGAATCGATAAACAGGGATCTTGAGGCTTTCAACTATTCAGTTGCCCACGACCTCTGTGCGCCTCTCAGGAGGATCTGCGGGTTTACCCGCGCGCTGCAGGAGCAGTATGCCGGGAGACTGGATCTGGAAGGGATGGATTACCTGGAACGCATCTTCAAGTCCTCCCAGCATATGAACGAGTTGATAGAAGCCCTGCTGCAGCTTTCCCAGCTTTCCTATCTGAACCTGAAACGCGAGGTGGTCGATCTCTCGGAGATTGCCGACGAGACGGCGAGCGAACTGATGCAAGGCGACCCGCAACGACGGGTGGAATTCGTGATCCAGCCGCGCATCCGCACCTTCGGGGACACCAACCTGCTGGAAATCGCCATGAAGAACCTGCTGAGGAACGCCTGGAAGTTCACCCAGATGCGGGAGGAGGCCTACATCGAGTTCGGCGCACGCGAGCTTGCCTCTGACAAGATCTGTTTCGTGCGGGACAACGGCATAGGGTTCGACATGTCTAATTCGGAAAAGATGTTCCACGCCTTCCAGCGTCTGCACAACAGCAGCGATTTTCCAGGTAACGGCATCGGCCTCACCACGGTGCAAAGGATTATCAACCGCCATGGGGGCCGGATCTGGGCGGAAGGTGAGGTGGATAAGGGTGCGACATTCTACTTCACGCTGCAGTCCTGCATTACTTGATCAAAGTTTCGAGACTCTCTCCCGCCTCCGGGTTGAAAGAAGCGCTTTTGCGCCGGCACCATATCTGCTATCATCGCCTCTTTCCATAAAACACTGTGGCGGAGGCGGGAATGCACGAAATGTCGATCACCCAGAGCGTGGTGGAGATCTGCGAAGGACATGCGGCAGGGCGACGAGTGACGGATGTGGTCCTGGAGATTGGCGCGCTTTCGGGGGTGGTGCCGGATAGCATCGAGTTCTGCTTCGAGGCGTGCACCAAGGGGACCCTGCTGGAGGGGGCGCGGCTCAAGCTGGAGCTGGTGCCCGGCGTTGGCGGTTGCCCTGCCTGCCGCGCCGAGTGCCGGATCGATTCCCTGTTTGACTGCTGTCCCGAATGCGGCGCTTTCGGCCTCGCCGTCGTCTCCGGAGAGGAACTCCGGGTCAAGGAACTGGAGCTGGAATGATTCGCCCGCGATTCGCGCGGGTACAAAATGATACAACCCAGGGACAGAAGTACCCAAAGTAAAGCGGCGCCGGTCGGGAACCCCCCACGGCGGCCGCTTTTTTTGTTGTTTGATTCCGGCACCTTCCGGGCTCGAATGCTGTTTACGCAATTGGCACGGGTATTGCCGTATACGTGCGAATTGTGATTTATTTCGAGGAGGGTGTTATGAAAGAAGAAATGTTTTGCGACGGGGTCACCCGCAGGAATTTCATGAAGGCCTGCGTCACCGCAACGGCCATGATGGGACTCCCATTCGCCATGCATACGCAGGTCGCGGAGGCGGTCGAGAAAAACGGCAACCCGTCGGTCATCTGGCTCCATTTTCAGGAATGTACCGGCTGTTCAGAATCGCTGCTCCGCTCCACCCATCCGACCATCTCCACGTTGATCCTGGACATGATCTCGCTTGACTACCACGAGACGCTGATGGCGGGGTCCGGCCACCAGGCCGAGAAGTCGCTGCACGATTCCATGAAGGCGAACCACGGCAAGTACATCCTGGTGGTCGAGGGCGCCATACCTACCAAGCAAAACGGCATCTTTTGCAAGATCTCCGGCAAGACCGCGCTGGAATCGCTGCAGCAGGCGGCCAAAGGAGCCGCGGCCGTCATCTGCATCGGCACCTGCGCCTCCTACGGCGGCATTCAGTCCGTCTCCCCGAACCCGACCGGAGCGGTCGGCGTCAGGGACATCGTCAAGGACAAGCCTATCATCAACATCCCCGGCTGCCCCCCTAGCCCTTACAACTTCCTCTCCACCGTCCTTTACTACCTCACCTTCAAGAAGGTCCCGGAGCTGGACGAACTGGGGCGCCCCAAGTTCGCCTATGGCAGGAAGATCCACGAGCATTGCGAAAGGCGTCCCCACTTCGACGCCGGCCGCTTCGCCAAGGCGTACGGCGATCCGACCCACGCCGAGGGGTACTGCCTTTACAAGCTCGGCTGCAAGGGGCCCGTCACCAGCGCCAACTGCTCCGTGCAGCGCTTCAACGACGTCGGCGCCTGGCCGGTCTCCATAGGCCACCCTTGCATCGGCTGCACCGAGCCGGACATCCTCTTCAAGGCGGCCATCGCCGATAAGGTGCAGATCCACGAGCCGACCCCCTTCGACAGCTACGCGCCGGTCGACCTGAAAGAGAAGGGGAAGGGACCGGACCCGCTCACCACCGGTTTCGTTGGCCTAGCCGCGGGAGCGGCGCTTGGCGCCGGCGCCATGATGGCGAAGAAGCTCCCCGGGGACGGGTCGCAGGAGGGCGGCGATGAAAAGACAAAGTAGACGCGATTTTCTCAAGCTGGCGGGGGCCTGCGGGGCGGGGTTCCTGGCCTGCGGGGCTGGGACCGCGCTGGCCAGCGAGGATGGATTGCAGATCAACAACGACGAGCTCGGCATGCTCTACGACGCCACCAAGTGCGTCGGCTGCAAGGCCTGCATGTCGGCCTGCAAGAAGGTAAATAGCGACTACGGCAGCCTCTCCTACGAGAAGGCCCCCTTCGACCCCGACGGGCTTTGGGACGCGCCCAACGATCTTTCCGGGAGCACGCGCACCTTGATCAAGCTGTTCAAGGAGGACCATCGGTGGAGTTATGTGAAGTACTCCTGCATGCACTGCCAGAAGCCGTCATGCGTCTCGGTCTGCCCGGTCTCCGCCATGACCAAGGAGAAGGTGTCCGGCATCGTGGACTACAACAAAAACACCTGCATCGGCTGCCGCTACTGCCAGGTCGCCTGCCCTTACAACATACCCAAGTTCCAGTGGGAAAAGGCGCTCCCCCAGATCGTCAAGTGCGATCTTTGCAAGAACACCAACCTGCGCGAAAAGGGGATCTCCGCCTGCGCCGAGGTCTGCCCGGTCGGCGCCATCAGTTTCGGCAAAAGAAAGGACCTGCTCAAAGAGGCGCATGCAAGGCTCCAGGCCTCCCCGGACAAGTACGTGGCGCACGTCTACGGCGAGCGGGAAGGGGGGGGGAACAACCACCTGTACCTGGCCTCCATGCCGTTCAACAAGCTGGGGCTCCCCGACATCAAGCCCGAGGCGCCGGCCGAGTTCTCCGAGAAGATCCAGCACACCATCTACAAGGGGTTCATCGCCCCGGTGGCGCTCTACAGCACCCTTTGCTTCATCGCGGTGAAGAACATGAAGGGGCATAAGGGGCGCGACGCGAAAGACCATAAGAAGGAGGAGAAGTAATGGCGCAAAGTGAAGAGTTCCAGAAACTGGAAGGCAGGATCTTTACCAAATCCTTCTACATACTGTCGGCCTTCGTACTGGTCGGCTTCTTCTTCGTGGGGGTGCGCTACGTGAAGGGGATCGGCGCGGTCTCCAACATGAGCGACGGCTACCCCTGGGGGATCTGGATCACCTATGACGTGGCGACCGGTACGGCCATCGCCTGCGGCGGTTATGCCGTGGCGATCCTGGTCTACATCCGGAACCGGATGCAGTACCACCCGCTGATTCGCTCGGCCATCCTCA
>Ga0209317_1000256_pt1 | contig 69387 bp, 63 predicted proteins | sample RifGroB2_FD_183994 | JGI IMG/M metagenome (GOLD analysis project Ga0209317, IMG submission 183994) | Soil microbial communities from Rifle, Colorado, USA - Groundwater B2 (SPAdes) (version 2) | ecosystem: Environmental > Terrestrial > Soil > Unclassified | place: Rifle, Colorado | collected...
TGCCCGGTATCTGCCGCTGAAATTCCTGGGCTGCGGCGACCGCCGGAAAAAGATGCCCCCCGGTCCCGCCGCCCGTCAGGAGAAGGCGGATTTGCCTGCGTTTAAGATCGTCCTTCAATTTTTTGGTACTCCCGGCATTTCCGCCACTTGCAGACATTGCAGCCCGAGAACCTCTTTTTTGAATTCACTGCCCCGATGGCCGTAGCTGGTAAACATGTCGAAACTGGCACAGGCGGGCGAAAGGAGAACCACATCGCCCGGCCTGGCGATTGCGGCGGCGCGTCGGACAGCTTCATGCATCGAACCGGCCCGGATGATGCCGACGACATCCGTGAGTGCCTCCTCCAGCAAGTCCGCGGCCTCGCCAATCACGATCAGCTGCCGAACTCTGGCCGCCACGCTTTCCCGCAGCAGGCGATAGTCGTCGTTTTTGTCCCGGCCGCCGGCGATGAGGAGGACATTGCCGGAGAACTGCTGGAGTGCGGCGATGACCGCGCCGGTATTGGTCGCCTTCGAATCGTTATAGTAGGAGACGCCGTCCACTTCAGCGATAAACTCGATCCGGTGAGGGCCAAGGCGGAATTCCTGGAGACCTGCCAGCACCGACTCTCTTTCGCAACCGAGCGCCCGCGTGGCGAGTATCGCGGCCGCCGCGTTCTGCAGGCCGACGTTATTGTCGAGGGCCGTCCCGTCCAGCGGGTACTCTTCCACCTTGCCGTCAATCTTGACATGAATGACATTACCCTGGATCACGGCAGTATTTTCCTCATGTGTGCCAAAAGATCGCACTTTAGCCCGGATTCCGTCCGGAACTTTACGGCAAAGCCCGTCGTCGCCGTTGACGATGGCGCAATCCCCAGACCGCTGGTGCATGAACAGCCGCATTTTTATCTCGGTATAATTTTCAATACTGCCGTGCCGATCGAGGTGATCGGGGGTGATGTTGAGCAGCACACCGACATTCGGGGCAAAAGCACCGGCACTTTCCAGCTGAAAACTCGACACCTCGACCACGACGATATCATGGTCAGAAGGCCGACACAGATATTCATAGAGCGGGGTGCCGATATTGCCGCCGACAAAGGTTCTTTTCCCCGATTTTTGCAAGAGCTCGCCGATCAGCGTGGTGACCGTGGTCTTGCCGTTGGTGCCGGTCACGGCCACCACCGGCACGCTCAGAGTCCGCCCGGCCGCAACCGCTAATTCGCCTGCGATTGAGATACCTAAGGCTCGCAAATCCCGGATAACCGGCCCATCAAGATTCACTCCCGGACTGACCAGAATAAGGTCTGCCTGCCGCAAAAATTCGACGGTATGGCCGCCCGCTTCAAAGAGCACCTTGGTCTCGCCCAGAAAGTCCCGCTCTTCCGCCAGAAACCGTGGTTCGGGCCGACTGTCCGAGACCAGCACCTCCGCCCCGCACAGCCTGGCATATTTGACCGCGGCGCGGCCGGAGATGCCCAGACCGATGACCGCCACCTTCATCCCGGGCCCTATCATGGCAGCGTCATTTTTCATCGCAATTTGAGGGTGGCAATGGCCAGAAGACCGAGAATGATCGAGACGATCCAGAACCTGACCACGACCTTGGGCTCGTGCCAGCCTTTTTTCTCAAAATGGTGATGGAAGGGGGCCATCAGGAAAATCCGCTTGCCATTGGTCAGTTTGAAGTAGCCAACCTGCATGATGACCGACAAGGTTTCCAAAACAAAGATGCCGCCGACTATTGCCAACAGAAATTCCTGTTTGATGATGATGGCAATCGAGCCGATCGCCCCGCCCAGGGCTAACGAGCCGACATCCCCCATGAACATCTGGGCCGGATAGGCGTTGAACCAGAGAAACCCCAGACACGCGCCAAAGATCGCCGCACAGAAGATGGACAGCTCGCCACTGCCGGGAACATGAGGAATCTGCAGATACTCAGCCAGCACGACATGGCCCGCCAGGTAACAGAAAACCAGGTAAACGGCGGCGGTCACCACCGTGGGGCCGGCCGCAAGTCCGTCCAGACCATCGGTGAGATTCACGGCATTGGAGGCACCTATTATGACGACCACCGCGAATACCACATAGAACCAGCCGAGATCCGGCCGAATGTTTTTCAAGAAGGGAAAACTCAGGTGACCATCGAAGCCGGGGGTAAAGAAGATGAAACATCCGACCACGCTAGCCCCGATGACCTGCAGGATCAACTTGCCTCTCGCACTCAAGCCCTTTGAGTTCTTCTTCTTTATCTTCCGAAAATCGTCGATGCCGCCGATGAACCCATAAAACAGGGTGATGAACAAACAAAGCCAGACCAAGGTGTTATCGAGACGGGCCCACAACAGGGTGCCGATAAAAATGGCCGAAAGGATGAGGAGTCCGCCCATGGTCGGCACCCCTTGTTTGGCCAGATGGGTGGCCGGACCGTCGTCACGGACCACCTGGCCGATCTGAAAACGCCGCATGGTCCGGATAAAAGCGGGCCCAAGAACCAGGACGATCAGAAAGGCGGTGAGTGCACCACAGATCGCGCGGAAGGTAATATAACGGAAGACGTTGAAAACGATCAGATCCGTGTGCAGGGGATAGAGGAGATGATACAGCATGCTATTTCAATTTCACAAGTGATTACATGTTAATGTCTTCAAGGGGACGAAAGACCGCAACCCCTTATTCGACCAGCTTTGCCACAATGGTTTCAAATCGCAAACCACGGGATGCTTTTATCAGGATCAGGTCGTCTTTACCAATCCTTTTTGTGGCGATCCTCTCTTTTATCCAGCTCACTGCCGCGTCCTTGTCGGCGAAGGTTCGGATGCTCTCCGCGGGGAAACCATGGGCGATCGCCCCCCGCTGCACATCGTCCCGGAAATCGCCGACCACCCCCACCCGGTCGATGGCGAGTTCAGCGATCAACCGGCCGATGTCGAAGTGGGCTTGGGCCGACGCCTCGCCCAGTTCCCGCATGTCGCCGATAATTGCCGTGGTCGATTTCCTGGCCATCTGTTTCAAAGTCCGGAGCCCGGCCGCCATGGAGGCCGGGTTGGCGTTGTAGGTGTCGTTGATCAGGGTAAATCCCGCTTTGGGATAGAGTATCTCCATGCGCTTGTCGGCCGGACGAAAATCGGCGAGGCCGGCCGCGATCTCGGCAAGGCTCGCTCCAGCCGTCGCGGCGGTGGCGGCTGCGGCCAGGGCATTGGCGACGTTGTGCAGGCCTGCGGTAAAAAGATGAATCTCCGCCGTCTCCTGTCTGTAATGCATGGTGAAAATGATCGCCCCGCCGTTGTCCTGGACGACCTCCGAGGCCCAGAAATCGGGCGGACTCGCGTGATCTTCCTTGCTTACCGCAAAGGTGACCTTTCGCTGCGGGTATTTCCCGGCGAACTGCCGTACCCAGAGGTCGTCGAGATTGATCACCAGCGTGCCGGACTGTTTGGTGCCGGCAAAAAGCTCCTCTTTGGCCCTGGCCACCCCCTCGATCGTGCCCAGCCCCAGCAGATGAGCACCATGGATATTGGTGATGATGCTTATGTCGGGATCGGCGATCTCGGCCAGTCGGGTCAGTTCCCCCGGCATATTCATGCCCATCTCCATGACCGCCGCCCGGTGGCTGAGATCGAGCGGCAAAAGCGAAATCGGCAGGCCGATGATGTTGTTGAAGTTGCCTCTCGTCTTCAGGACACAGCCGATCGGATTGTCCGGACCCTCCGGCCATTTTCTGGCAAGAATCGCCGCAATCATTTCCTTGACCGTGGTCTTGCCGCAGCTGCCGGTTATGCCGATGACCACCTGCGTGGTCATCCTCGCCAGCCGGCGCCGACGGAAGGCGGCCAGATCGCCAAGAGCTTTTTGACTGTCCGGCACGAGGATATGGCTGACACCTGTATCCGCGGTCGAAGACGGCATCCGCTCGACCATCAGGCAGGTCGCACCATTCGCCACGGCCTGTCCGGCAAATTCATGGGCATCGTGCTTTTCGCCCCGCAGGGCGACAAAGAGCCCCTTTTCGGAAGCTAATCGACTGTCGGTTATGACCGGCCCCAGGAGCCTGCCGGTCCCGTTCCCCGGCAGCAACGTGCCGTGCACCGCTTCCGCCGCCAGGGTGTCGGTCCAGGACAACAGGACGTTGCCGGCTTCCATGCGGTCGTCGAAAAATCTCTTGCCCTGGATTGTCAGTTGATAGGGCTCATGGCCTTTGCCGGCAATCACCACAATGTCGTCCGGCCCGCCGGACTTGATCGCGCAGGCGATGGCCGTTTTCCGGTCGCGGATCACCGTGCAGCCCCGGTCCATTGGCTTCCGCCCGGCCAACCAGGAGGAGTCCTTGACATATTCCGTTCGGTTCTGTATGCCGGCCAGGATCTGTTCGACGATCGCCTCGGGATCTTCCGTACGCGGGTTATCGTCGGTCACTATGGCGAGATCGCATAATCTGGTCGCAATCTCGCCCATCACCGGCCTCTTGCCTTTATCCCGGTCGCCGCCGCAGCCGAAGACCCCGATGAGTTGGCGATGGGGCAGAGCGGCCGCCGTCGTCAGCACCTTCTCCAGGGCATCCGGCGTATGGGCGTAATCGACGAAGACCGCCGGCGTCTGCACAGGCCAGTCATCGCCGGGAGAAACCCGCTCAAGCCTGCCCGGGGCACCAGTGGCGACCGTCAGGGCCCTGCAGGACTGGGCTTCGTCGATACCGAGGGCGCAGCTCATGGCCACCACCGTCAGGATGTTGTCGATATTGAAGCGTCCGACGAGAGGTGTGGAAAAACGGTGCTGCCCGGACGGCGTCTGCAGAACGAGATCCGTTCGGGTGAGCCCGGCGGTATGATTCACCAGGCTGACGGAAGCGTTTTCCCCCTCCCCCCAGCTGACAACCTTCTTCCCGGTTTGACTGCAGACCTCATGGAGAGTCGCAAGCCAGGCCGGATTTTCAGGCCGGCTCTCCACATCCGGCAATACCGGCAGCACCGCCCTGCCGCCTTCTACCAGGTGTTCGGTAAAAAGCCTCGTTTTGGCCCGAAAATAATCGTCCATGTCGAGGTGATAATCGAGATGGTCCCGGGTAAGATTGGTAAACGCAACAACGGTAAAAATGAGCTCGCCGACCCGCCGCTGAGCCAAGGCATGGGAGGACACCTCCATAACCACATACTCCACGCCGCAATCGACCATTTCCCGCAGAAGTTGCTGCAGCAGCATGGCCTCCGGCGTGGTGAAGCGGGTTCCGATAATCTTTTTCGTGCCGTCCGCCAGGGTATACCTGTTGTTGACCGTGCCGATAACCCCGACCCCGTGCCCGGCCTGTAGCAGCACCTGCTCCAGCAGGTAGGTCACCGTAGTCTTGCCGTTGGTACCGGTCACCCCGACCAGGGTGAGTTTTTCGGCCGGCCGTTCGTAAAAATTGGCGGCTACCGCCGCATAGGCCTTATTCGTATCGGGAGTTTCGATGACTACCACATTGAGTTTCTGCAGCTGATTTTCACTCACCTTGCCGGTTTCGCAGACGACTGCCGTGCAGCCGTTGCCCACGGCATTTTCAAGATATTTGTGACCATCCGTTCCGGTTCCTGAGAGCGCGACGAACAGACTCCCCGGCGTTACGGTTCGCGAATCCGAAGTGACCGAGGTGACACCTTTTTCTGTAAGGGAACCGGATGAACCGACAACCCGGCAATTAACGCCTCTCAAGAGGGAAGCGAGAGTATGATGAGTATTCCTGATTGACATGAACTTTTCCCAGGAGGTTGAAAGTCATAGACCGGATGTATTCCGGTTGTTACTTCTTGATTGTACTTTTCGAGAGCTTTTCGAGGGTAATTTCCTCGCCTTTTTCGAGAATCAGGGTGCATTCCGCACCCTCCTTAAGCGTGGTGCCGGGAGAAGGCTTCTGCGAGACGACCTTGCCGGTTCCCTGAATGCTGATCTTCACATGAATCCCCTGCAGCAACCGTAAACTCTTTCTGAGACTCTGGCCGCGAAGATCGGGCATAATTGCCTCGAGCTGCGGATCTCTTCCTTTACTTCCATGTACATTTGCGCGCCCCGAATTCCGATTTTGTCGCTGGTAATTACCATCGTCGGATAATTCGGGCTCAACCACGTCGGCAACGGTTCGGGCGACTTCCTGCAGAATGGCTATTCTTTCGACCTTGTCTTCGACAATCTCCTCGATAGACCTTTCCAACATGGCGTTTCTCGGACTTGGCCCTCCCGGATCGTGCTCGGCCACCACTAAGAGTGTCATTTCATTGCCTCCGGCTGGAATTTTTACCAACAGCAACTCGTTGACCTGGATCTTCTGCTGTCCATTCGTGAACGTGGTGGACAGAATTGCGTCGCCAAAAAAGAGCGCCTCCCCTTCTCCCTGCCGGGCCTGACTGGCTAACAATTTATCGATATCATAAAATTTATATGATGGGCCTGTCGATTTGCCCCCTTTTTCCGCCTCATTGCCAACCAACAGCGCCTCGACTCCGGTTTCGATATCAAGACTTTTACGGACCACAAAGGGTCTGATCCTTTCGCCGTTACCCAGAAGCAGCGAAAATACCGTCATCAGCTTCAGAGGAGTTGCCTGCTCCGGGACCATATCGAGCCAGGGCGGAGAAGAGGCCAAGGGTCGCTGGCCGCTCGGCGATATTTCGTCCGATTGCCTCGACGACCGGAAATCCGTTACCGTTTTTTCATGCAATCCCAACCACTCCCAGAGCTGGACCTGATTGCCCAGAGCACCTTCACCCGACCTGAGACTCCAGGGGACAGGCGAATCGGATCCGGCCGTCTGTTCCTGCAGGATTGCCGCATCCCGGAGAAATGTGCGAAACTTATCCGGCAGCAGAATGGGATTAACGAATTGATTTTCGAGTACTTCCCGAGGATATTGAGTGAAAGCGTTGGGGTCGAATCCCGGCAGTTGGGCGCCGCCAATCATCTCACCCGACCGGCTGTTCATGATATAGGCCAATACTTTATTGGTCCTGTGGTGTTTTTTTATCTCCTCGACCAATCCATCCAAAACATCCTGGATCTTCAAATCGAGGGTCAACACCAGATCCTGCGGCGTGTTGAAACGTCCCTTCTCTTTTTCGGATGTACCGGATGCCATCATCCGGTCGTAATAGAATTCTACTCCTGCAAGACCTATGCCATTCTCAACATAGCCGATCAAGTGAGCCGCCTGCGACTTATTGGGATACACCCGCTTTTCTTCCCGCTGCAGGTAGACGCCGGACAGGCGCTTGGCTTTCAAGGCAATTTCCTGATCCTGGCTGATATCTTCCGCAATCCAGAGCCGCAGCACACCACTTTCCAGCTGGCCTTTCAGCGTCTCTTCATCCAGGGACAATATTGGCGCAAGTTCCATGACCGTTTCCGTTATGGAATTGATTTCCTGCGTTCTGACGTATACCGAAACCCTCTCTTTATTGATTGCTACCTGTTTGAGATTCCGGTCATAAAACTCACCTCGACGGGGATATTTGGGAGTGAGATTCTTGGTTATCGAGGCGAAAGTTTCTTTGCAAGAGGAGATGAACTGGTAATTCTGTTCAAGGGACCAACCAGCTGCCCCCACAACCATAACCAGCATGGCATACAGGAGAATCCGCCTGCCCCTCTTCGCATTGTGTACTCTCAGGCGGGACTGCTTGGCCATAGGTTATTTGCAACGTGCTGTTTCCATCTCAGTTGAAGCGCTCAACCTGATCGCCGGAAGCTGCAAAAAGCGCCAATTTTTGCCCCGCAAGCTGCTGGATATTGTCAGGAGCCAGAAACCGGGCTCTGTGCGCCAACAACTCGATATTTTTATCCATCGACTCATGGCGCTGGTTATCGACAGCGGTAAAAGACCGTTCGATATCGTGCACAGCCGAAGCGAGGACCATATTGATCGTCAGTACCAGGGGCAGCAACACCAGCGCCACCTTGCCGACGGCCTTCATCACCAGACCGCCCATCAGCTCGCGGGTATCTCTCGCCCGCAGATGGTGTCTTACACCAATATTGATCACCGGTCGTAAATATGCTTCCTGCGTATTTTGATAATTCATGACTTCCCACCTTCTCTCGTTATTTTTTCTGGGCAACCCGTAATCGGGCACTTCGCGATCGTGGATTTTCGGCAACCTCCTCCGCGGAGGGCATCACCGGTTTTGTTGTCAGAACGTCCAACAATTCATCGCTTAAAAACTTTCTCTTGACGATTCGATCTTCCAGGGAATGAAAGGAGATGACACAAAACTTTGCTCCCGGTTTCAGAAACCTCGCCCCGTCGTCAAGTATCGTTGCCAGGTTTTCGAGTTCAGTGTTGACGGCGATGCGCAACGCCTGAAACACCTTGGTGGCAACGTGGATCTTCTTTGGATGGAAACGCCTGGGAACCGCATGGGCAACGATCGAGACCAGTTGCTTGGTGGTTTCGATCTTCTGCTCGGCCCGATACCGGCAGATCGCCGCGGCTATCGGCCGGGCCTGCCGTTCTTCACCGTAGTAGAAGAAGATATCCGCCAGCTCCTGTTCCGAGCAGGTAGCCAGAATCTCCTGCGCGGAATTTTTCCTCCGGTTATCCATCCGCATATCGAGTGTTTCGTCGCGCTGGAAGCTGAACCCTCGCTCCCCGATATCGAGCTGCAGCGACGACAGCCCGATGTCGATCAACAGGCCGTCAATCTCGCGGACTCCCAGCTCGTCAAGCCCCATTGCCAGTTCGGCGAAATTCCGTCTAATGACGGTCAGCCTTTCGGCGTAAGGCTGCAAACGTTGGGTGCTGCGCTCTATGGCGCTTTCATCCCATTCAAAGGCGATGACGCGGCCGTCCGGCCCCGACCGGGACAGGATCTCTTCGCTGTGTCCGCCCAAGCCCAAGGTGCCGTCGACATAGACCCCGCCTGGCTGCGGGTCGAGGAAGCGCATGCATTCATCCAGCAATACCGAGCGATGGATCTGCTCTCCCGGAAGACGCTCGCCCACTACAAAATCCCCATCCTGGAAAGGCTCGCTTTAAAATCCTCGAAGCCGTTACGGGCGGTATCGTTTTCGGCAAGCAAAGCTGCCTTGTCCCAGATCTCGACCCAATCGATCATGCCCGACAGGATCACTTCCTTGGTCAGATTGGCATCAGACCGGAGATCGGGAGGCAGGAGGATGCGCCCCTGCTTATCGAGACTGCATTCGACTACACCGCCGACGACGTAACGGACAAATTTCACGATATCCGGCTCTCCGCCCTGGGATAGAAGCTTGGTCTCCAGAGCCTCCCACTCTGCCAGGGGATAGGCCCGGAGATGATCCTTCCAGGGGGCGACCATCAGGATCTCGGGGCCGCTTTGTCGCAACACATCACGGAAGCGGCTGGGGAAATTAAGCCTCCCCTTCGCATCGAGAATGTGTTCCGATCTGCTCCGAAATCTACCTTTCGCCACCGATCACCCCCGAGAACCACCGAAACCAACCCCGCGCCCTTTTTCCCCACTTTGCACCACTCTTCCCCTTTTATCTCAGCAGCCAATTACCTGTCAAGGGAAAAATGAGTGACATCAATATGATAAAGTCAGCGAGCAATACTCAATCCAGCAACAATATATAGTGTTTCAAGTAAGCTGACATACCACATATAGGTGACAAACTGTCATAAACGAAGAAAGTGGGATATTCCCGACAAGGGAACCGATAATCGATGTATTTTCATAGAGTTCGGAGAGATACACGGGGAAGGAACGTGCTTAGTGGTGAAAAGTGGGGGAAGAAAAAAAATTAAAAAAGGGTGACCACCGCGACCGGCAGTCACCCTTGTGGGTGATGGTATGTGAGCAGCTTTATTGAGACAGCAGTTCGAGATAATCGCCTTCACCGGCGAAACCGTGTTCGGTGCCGGGATAGACACCCGCTCGCACCTCCTCGTCGTACTGCTTGATGGCGGCCTTCATCAGCGGGGCCAGGTCGGCGTATTTTTTGACGAACTTGGGAGTGAACTTTTCAAACATGCCGAGCATGTCATGGATCACCAGGACCTGGCCGTCGCAGTCCACCCCGGCGCCGATGCCGATGGTCGGCATGGCAAGCGATGCGCTCAAGACCTTGGCGAGTTTGCTCGGCACACACTCGATGACGATGCCGAAGGCCCCCGCCTCTTCCAGACCTTTTGCTTCAGCGAGCAATCTTCTCGCTTCTTCGATGCCTTTGCCCTGCACCTTATAGCCGCCCAGCTGGCTGGCGGTCTGTGGGGTTAAACCGATATGGGCCATGACCGGGACACCAGCGGCCACCAGCGCCCGCACCGTCTCGCACATGGCGAGCCCCCCCTCCAGCTTCACCGCGTCGCAGCCGGCTTCTTTAATAAAGCGCAGACCGTTGATCACCGCATCCCGCACACCGGTGTGGTACGAGCCGTAGGGCATGTCTCCCACTATAAAACTCTCCGGGGCGCCACGGCGCACGGCCTTGGCATGATGCAGCATTTCCTCCATGGTCACCGGGACGGTCGAATCGTAGCCGAGCATCACCATTCCCAGGGAATCGCCGACTAAGAGGATATCCACGCCACACTCGCTCAAGAGCCTCGCCATCGAGGCATCATAGGCGGTCAACACCGTGATCCGCTTCCCCTTCGCCTTCATCGATCGTATCTCTGTAACTGTTCTGCGCATAGTCGTATCCTTGTTCAGAGGGTCTGATGGTTGCCCCTTTCAATCTTCATCGAAAAGGGATTGCTGGATGGCTGCCTGCCGGGGCACCTTGCGCTGAAAGTGCTCATAAGCCCTGGCGGTCGCCACTCGTCCGCGGGGTGTTCTTTTCAGAAAACCCGACTGGATAAGAAACGGCTCGTAGACGTCTTCAAGGGTATTTTTCTCTTCACAGACTACAGTCGCCAGTGTCTCAAGACCGATCGGCCCACCCTCAAACTTGTCGATAACGGTCAGCATGATCCGTCGGTCCATGTCGTCGAGACCGAACTCATCGACCCCGAGCAGGTTGAGTGCCTCGTTGGCCACGGCGCTGTCGACGACGGCATGTCCGCCCACTTCGGCATAGTCCCGCACCCGGCGCAGCAGCCGGTTGGCGATCCGCGGGGTCCCCCGGGACCTCCGGCCGAGTTCCAGGGCGCCGGTGCGGTCGATTTTCATGCCGAGGATCTTGCCGGAGCGCTGGACGATGGTCACCAGTTCCTCCGGACTATAAAATTCCAGGCGCAGCACCACGCCGAAACGGTCCCGGAGCGGCGGGGTGAGCAGCCCGGTGCGGGTGGTTGCTCCCACCAGGGTGAACTTCGGCAGATCCATCTTCACTGACCGGGCGCCCGGACCCTGGCCGATGATTAGGTCGAGCTGGAAATCCTCCATGGCCGGATACAGAACTTCTTCCACCACATGATTCAGCCGATGAATCTCGTCGATAAAGAGGACGTCCCCTTCCTGCAGACTGGTGAGGATGGCCGCCAGGTCTCCCTGTTTTTCGATGACCGGGCCGGAGGTGACCTTGATGCCCGCCCCCATCTCGTTGGCGATGATATAGGAAAGCGTGGTCTTGCCAAGGCCGGGAAAGCCGTGAAAAAGCACGTGATCGAGCGGCTCCCGGCGGGCAAGCGCGGCCTGGATGAAGATGGCAAGACTCTTGCGCACCTGCTCCTGGCCGATGTAGTCCGACAGCCGCTGCGGCCGGAGAACGTTGTCGCTCACCGGTTCCCGCGTCTGCTGTTCCGGGCTTACCAGTCGGTTGCCGGAGGTGATGTCTTCCTCAATATTCATGCGAGTGTTTTTAGCGCCTCCCGAATGAGAATCTCGATCCTCAGTCCGGAAAAGGCCTCATCCCCCAGTTGTTTTTTAACAGTGCCAATCGCCCCTCTCGCCACCGCATCCGGATAGCCGAGATTGGTCAGAGCCGACAGGGCATCGGCTACTACTGACCCTGCGGCGGCAATAATTTCCCGCTCCCCGTGGGGCAGGGGTATCGCTCCATGAGTTAAATGAGCCACCTTTTCTTTCAACTCGACGCAGAGTCGCTCCGCCGTCCGCTTGCCGATTCCGGGCAGGGTGCTGAGCCTTTTGATGTCGCCCGCGACGATGGCCTGGCAGATTGTCTCGACCGGCATGCCGGACAGGATCGACAGGGCAAGTTTTGGGCCGATGCCGGAAACGGTGCGAAGTACGAGAAAGAGTTCCTTTTCCCGCTCGTCCAGGAAACCGAACAGGGTAATGGCGTCTTCCCGGACGTTGGTGTGGATATGGAGAAAGACCTCGCCGCCTTTTTCCGGGAGTCTTGCGACGCCATCGGTCGACAGGATCACCTCGTAGCCGACCCCACCGACATCGACCACCGCGCGATCGAAATATTTCAAAAGAATTCTGCCGGTCAAGGTGGCGATCATGGTCGTCTAGGAGGCTGTCGGATTATAGCAATTTTTTCTCAGATCGTGGCATTTTCGAAAAGAATTAATTTTCGAAAATAACGAAGAGATGGGGGAAAAGGGCATAATCCGACAGGCTCCTACAGGTGAAGTTGATTGGCATGGCAAATGGCCACGGCCAGGGCATCGGCGGCATCGGGGCTAGGGCTGCCGGAAAGCTCAAGCAGGACCCGCACCATGTGCTGCACCTGCTCTTTGGCCGCCTGGCCGTAGCCGACCACCGCCTGCTTGACGGCGCGGGGGCTGTAATCGTAGACCGCCAGGCCATTCTGCATCGCCGCCACCACCGCCGCCCCGCGGGCATGGCCGAGTTTTAAAGCGGAACGGGGATTGGTGGCGAGAAAGACTTCTTCGATTGCGGCCACAGCCGGCCCATGGACCTGGATGACTTCATTCAGACCATCGAAAATTTCATTGAGCCGGGTGGCAAAAGGATATTCAGGGGTCGTCTTCACCACACCGCAGGCCACAAAAAAGAGCCGGCCGCGGTCCATGTCGATGACGCCGTAGCCGGTTTTCCTGCTGCCCGGATCAATGCCGATAATCCTGCCCACTGCTGCCGCGGCTAAGAGATTTGCTCCATGAGGGCATCGTCTATGTCGAAATTGGCATAGACATTCTGCACGTCGTCGTGATCCTCGAGGTTTTCCATCAGTTTCATGAGCGAGCGGGCGACCTTTTCGTCGGTGACTTCTACGGTGTTTTTCGGGATCATCGACACCTGGGCATCGAGAAACTTAATGCCGCGCTCTTCGAGGGCACTGCGGACCGTCTCGAAGTCTTCCGGTGAAGTGTACACCTGGAATTCGCTCTCCTCCTCGACGACGTCCTCGGCTCCTACCTCCAGGGCCATATCCATCATTTCTTCTTCCGAGATATTTTTCTTCTCGACTTGAATGAGGCCCTTCTTATCGAACATCCAGGAGACACAGCCGGACTCGCCGAGATTCCCGTTGCTCTTGGCAAAGAAGTGGCGGACGTCGGCCACGGTGCGGTTGCGGTTGTCGGTCATGCACTCGACCAGCACGGCAACGCCGCCTGGGCCATAACCTTCGTACATGATCTCGTCGTAGATTTCGCCCGCGATCTCACCGGTACCCTTCTTAATGGCCCGGGCGATGTTATCCTTCGGCATGTTTTCGGTCTTGGCTGTGGCAACGGCCGTGCGCAGGCGCGGATTGCCCTCGATATCGCCGCCGCCGGCCCGGGCCGCAACCGTAATCTCCTTGATCAGACGGGTGAAAATCTTCCCCCGCTTGGCATCGATTGCCCCCTTTTTCCTCTTGATTGTCGACCACTTCGAATGTCCTGACATATATCACACCTATAAAAATTCGTTTATTCTTGCTGCAACTCTCTTTCGGGACCCGTCTTACGATAGTCCATCCCCAAAACGAAAACTTCTCTACTCTCGGTACGGGAACTTTTCGGTTTCAGTACCTTTACCATGCCAAAAAGTTCCTTCATCCGGTTTACGAACTCCGGAAAATCCTCACCCTGAAAAACCTTGCAGATATAGTGGCCCTTATCCAGCAGCAACTCTTCGGCAAGCGCCAGAGTTTTGCGCACCAGATTCAGCGACTGCTGGGAATCCGACCATCTGTTGCCCGTGGTCTTCGGGGCCAGATCGGAGATCAACACCCGGAAGGCCGGGCGGAACTTGCGGACCTCAACGACCATCTCCGGGGCCATGATATCCTGGCACAGCCAATGAATCGGCGACCCTCCCGGCCGTGGCGCCTGATCCGCCTGTTGCAGGTCGACGCCGACCACGATGCCCTTCGGTCCGACTACCTCCGAGGCAAACAGTGACCAGCTGCCCGGATAGCAGCCAAGGTCAAGCACACTGTCGCTCCGGCTGAGGAACTTATACTTCTGCTGTACTTCCTCAAGCTTATAGATCGAGCGAGCGGGATATTTATCCTTTTTCGCCTTTTTTGCATAGTAATCGTTTATTTTACGCACGTATTAGTCCATTTATTTTTCTTTGACAAGACGAAAACCGGCAACTTTTTGACGTCCTTGTGCCCTGTTTCAGACCGGCCTTTCATCCCTGTCATGGCGCAGATACTCCGCAACCCACGACAGGGCCGTCTGACGATCGACCACCGTCCCCTCGACCCTGGCGATCTCCAACTCAGCAAGAAGCTCCGTAAACAGCGGGCCGGGCGTGAGATCAAACTGTTCTATAAGGTCGCGTCCGGTGATCAGCCGCGGCCCACGCAGAACCGGTTCGATAAATTCCAGGTAGGTCTGTCGAACCGTCTCGTACAGCAGGGTCAGCTCTTCTTCCATCCGTTCCGGTTTTTTCTCTCCCTTGCTGGCCAGGCTGTCCGCCATGGCCAGGAGAAAAAGGCCAGGCAGATCTCGGCCCGCCCGGCGGCACAGTTTGACCGCAGCCCGCCGGGTGATCCGTCCTCTTTCCAGCTGCAGGTTGCAGAGATGAAAGGGATGCATATGCATAGCGATAAGTCCGCCGGTGCGCTCGGTATCGGCGTTGCTCCAGCGGCAGCGCTCGGCAAATCGCTGGAAGATCTCTCGGCCCACCTCGTCATGCCGGTAAAAAGTCACACGGCCCTGACCTTCCGGTGGAAATTCCCGAGTCGCCGGCTTGCCGATATCGTGCAGCAAGGCCGCCCACTTGAGTGAGACTTTCGCGTTCTCCTCTTCGAGATACCGGGTGATAGCTTCGTCTCCGGCGAAAAAAGAGCCAGGCTCGGCGATGATTTTCTCCATCATCTCCAGGGCGAGAAAGCTGTGGCCGAGGACATCGAGATGATGGAATTCCGGCTGCTCCACCCCCTCCCCCTCATACAGTTCGGGCAACAGCAGGCGCAACAGCCCCGATTGGTCCATGGCCGTGAGGGTCTCGGCGGTCCGATCCGAACCGAAAATTATCCTCATCTCGTAAGTGATCCGCTCCGCTGCCACTCTCCCGATGAGATGGGCTTTTTCCCGGATCTCTGCCGCCGTCTCCGGCTCGATGACAAAATCCAGCGTCGCCGCCAGCCGAAAGCCTCGCAGCATCCGCACCGGGTCGGCCGCAAAGGCCCCTGGACAATGTCTGATACGCCTTGCCTGCAGATCGGCGAGTCCGCCGTTCGGATCGAGGATCTCGACGGCGGCCTTGTCCGGGGTGAGCGGTACGGCCAGGGCATTGAGGGTGAAATCGCGTAAGGAAAGATCTTCTTCGATGGTCGGCACGCCTGCGCGGAAACTCGAAAAATCGATCTGCTCTCCGTGCCACACCACACGTATCACCTCGTCATCCGTCGCCGACAAATCAACCAGGGCGCCGCCGCCGAGTTCCTGCCGCAGCAGTTCGGCAAGAGGCCGGACGGGTCCTGCAGCCGCGATATCGAGATCGTTGGTGGCCCTGCCCAGAAGCCAATCGCGAACGGTCCCGCCGACCAGAAACAGCCGGACGCCCCTTCTCTTCGTCACCCGCAGCAGCGAGGCGAGAATTTCAGGCGGCGAGCTGGCCCAGAAGTTCCGTATTTTTTCAGGCGTTAGGCGATGCACCCTTTTCTTTCCTTCCTGTATTGACTATATTCGGAAAATTCGTCACTTGGCCGACGCGTCGTTTATACCGCTCTCGCAGTTCTCCGAAATTTCACTCACAATCCTGCTTCGATTATCAGGCGATACCACGGTTGACACGAAAAACGGTGTGTCAAGTTTATAAATATACCACAAACCATAAAAGTTTCACACCCATCCGCTCCATAACAATTATGTCGAACGCTCAACCCTTCCTGTATCTCGCCCCCATCCGCGGCATCACCGACTCGTTGTTCCGGGAGACGCTGTTCCGCCACTTCGCCGGCTTCGATGCGGCGGTGACACCCTTTATCAACCCCCAGCGGAAAGCCCTGTACGAAGACAACATGCTCCGCGATGTGCTGCCAGAGCATAATGGCAACCTGCCGCTCGTTCCCCAGTTGCTGCATACCGATCCCGAGCAGTTCCTGGTCCTGGCCGGGCGGCTGGCGGAGCTCGGCTACAATCACATCAACTGGAATCTCGGCTGCCCCGCGCCGATGGTCGCGAGAAAGAAAAGAGGCTCGGGTCTGCTGCCCTACCCGAAAGAGATCGTCGCTATCCTGACAAAAATCATGCCGCAACTGGGCATAGATTTATCGATCAAGACGCGGCTCGGCTTCCATGACCCCGCCGAACTTCCCGCCCTGCTTCCGGCCCTCGACGATTTTCCCGTCAAGGAGATCATCATTCACACCCGGCTCGGCAAACAGCTCTACAAAGGGCCAACCGATCCGGACGGGTTTGCGACGTGCCGGCAAAAGAGCAGCCATCCCTTCGTCTACAACGGCGATATCAACGATCTCGAAACCTTCCGGATGCTTGCTGCACGCTTCCCGACTGTCGAGAAGTGGATGATCGGCCGAGGAGCCCTTGCCAACCCGTTTCTCGCCGAGGAAATCAAAGGGCATCCCATCGAACCTGCCGAAACAAGAAAGGCGCGTATTGTTGCCTTCCATGCCGAGCTCTACGAGCGTTACATCGACCGGTTGTCGGGACCCGGCCATGTGCTGGGGCGGGTCAAGCAACTGTGGATCTATCTCATCATATCCTTTCCGGGTCAGGAGAAAACGCTGAAGAAGATTCTCAAGAGCAATACGCTGGAAGCCTACGACAAAGCTGTCGATCAGCTTTTTTCGGCATGAAATAAGAGGTTACAGCATCGCCCAGGGCTGGAAGATGTCGTCGGCAAGAGGCGCGGCAAAAGTGACGTGCCTGGTGCCGCCGAAGGTGCAGGCAACCTCGCCCCGTTCTTTCCCGGCCGGCTGCTTTTTGCCGTAACGAACGACAATGGCCGCAGCCCGGTCAAGGGCCATAGCCAGCTCCCGGGCATCGGGATAGCGACTTTCGGCCTTTTTCAGCACCACCACCGGCCCCGGCCACTCCTCCATCAGCAAGACCGCATCTTCCGGACCGGCAAGTTCTCTGATCCGGTTGTTGTCCCGTTCGTCCCGGCCGACAATCAGCCAGCCGCCGCCCGGCAGTACGAATTGGCGACCGAGCAGCAGCATGCGAATATCGGCGACGGTGATTTCGACCGATGCAAGCATCGATTCGTTACTATAGAGCTGTTTGATCCGCCGGCTGAGAATGGGATCGGCCAGGATGCAGCCGCCGGCCGGGGCGGGAAAGTCGGTGATGCCGAATTCTTTTGCAAGAGCTATCTGGTCCGAGCGGCCCCGCCCGCTCATGCGGAGCAACCTGCTGCGGTCCACCCAGCCCTGCTGCTCCGGCAGGGTCTCGTTCATGAACTGGGCGCAGAGCGGCCGCAGGAGGAGCGACCTGGTGCCGGAATCGCGCTCGATCACATTCATGGTGTCGCGGCGCTGGGACATCGGCCGCTGCCCCAGCACTTCGCCGGAGATGAGAAAAGAGGCGCCCTGCTCGGCCAGCATCGCTTTTGCCCGGGAAAACATCATGATCTTGCAGTCGATGCAGGGGTTGAAGTTCTTGCCGAAGCCATGGGCGGGATTATGCAGCAGCCGCAGATAGCCTTCGCTGATATCTTCGACGATCACGTCGATGCCGTACTTCTGCCGGATCCGCGCCTGGTGGCCTGCCGGATCGTCAAGGATGCCATAATTGAAGAAGGGCGTGACAAACTGAATGGCCTGCACCTCGATACCCTGCGCCATAATCACCCTTGCGGCGAGAATAGAATCGAGCCCGCCGGAAAAAAGGGCCAGCGCTTTAACCTTGTCTTTCATCTTGTTCATGCCTGACCTGCCCCTTTTGCCAGCAGCTCCTTCGCCCAGGCCTCGGTCTGATCGGTGGCCGAGTTGCCGGCCAGCATCCGGACCAGCTCCCGGACCCGGTTCTCCGGCGACAGCCGCACCACCGCCGACTGGGTGCGGCCGCCATCGACCTTCTTCGATACCTGGAAGTGCTGGGTGCCGCGGGCGGCGATCTGCGGCAGGTGGGTAATACAAAAAACCTGATGATGCCCGGCCAGTTCCTTGATCTTGCCGGCCACCGCCTCGGCAGCCTGGCCGCCGATGCCGGCATCGACCTCGTCGAAAATAACGGTATCGACCATATCCTTCTGGGCAAGAAGACACTTCATAGCGAGCATCACCCGGGACAACTCGCCGCCCGAGGCGATTTTGGCGAGCTGTTTCGCAGGCTCCCCAGGATTGGCGGAGAAGAAAAATTCTCCCCGGTCCCAGCCGCTCTCCCTCATTTTTTCCGGAACGTGCTCGACCTCCTGCCACTGCACGACAAAAGCCGCGCGATCGAAGGCCAGCGACGACAGTTCCGCCACCATGGCCTTCTCCAGATCGAGACCGACCTGGCGTCTTCGGGCAGAAAGCTCTTCGGCCAGCTGCACCATCTCTCGTTCAAGAATATCAACTTCCTTTTCCAGGGATTCGAGCAGCTTGTCCATATTTTCATAGTGCCGGACTTCCGCCTCCGCCTGCCCGGCAAAACCCAGAATGGCGTCGATGGTTTCGCCGTATTTTCGCTTCAGCTGCTGGATAAGATCGAGACGTTCGTTGACCTTTTCCAGCCGGTAGGGATCGTCTTCCAGGGAGTCCCGGTACTCCCGGAGATCATTGACGTAATCCTCGGCCTGGAAGGTATAACCGCTGATATCCTCGGCCAGCTTCACCACCCCCGGATCGAGCGCCGCCAGCTGCCCCAGGTTCTGCCGCAGCCTGGTCAGCATGTCGATCAGGTCGTGGGCGAGCAGCCGGTAGCTCTCCTGGCTGACCTTGATCAGGATCTGGGCGTTTTTCAACCGCTTTTTTTCCGTGGCGAGCTGCTCGTCTTCGCCCGGCTGCAGCTCCGCCTGATTGATTTCCTGGATCTGGAACTTTAAAAAGTCCTGCCGCTGTTCCTTTTCCTGTTCCTGCCGCCTGAGATCGGCCAGGGCTTCTTTTTTCTCCAGCCAGCGGTGGTAGGTTTTGCCGAGTTCCTGCCGGGCCGGCCACAACTCGCCTAAAGTGTCGAGAAAATCCAGATGCAGGCCGGGCTGCAGGAGCTGCTGGTGGTCGTGCTGGCTCGCCACGTTCAGCATGTCTGCGGTCAGATCCGCGATATTTTTGGCGGTGGCCAGCGACCCGTTGATATAAAACCTGCTTCGTCCCGCGCTGTTCAAAACCCGTTTCAGCACCAGGGTGGTATCGTGGCCGAAGCCTCCTTCGGCAAGTTTTTGCAGCAGGCGATCATGGCCGGCATCGACTTCAAACAACGCCTCGACCTCGCAGGACTCCGCACCGTTACGGATCCAGTCAACGGAAGCCCGGCCGCCGGAGAGAAGCTGCACGGCACGCATCATGATCGATTTTCCGGCCCCCGTTTCGCCTGTCATCACGACCAGCCCGGGAGCCCCTCCCTGATCGAAGCTCAGTTCGAGGGATTCTATCAGCGCCAGGTTTTTTACTCGCAGTTCGCACAGCATCGGTTTGTTCTGGTAATTGGGGGAAGTCCTTCCTTGACTCTCGCGGAAAAGAAAAGTAGGTTAACCAAGTGTTCTGTCATGTTAAGCGAGTCGAGTCTACAACCAACCGGTCGAGATTTCCATAGCCATTTTCAACCGAGCCAATATGAAAGGGAAAACAGTCCTCAGTGCGAGTCTTGAAGATTACATTGAGGCGATCTATCACATCATCGAAGAAAAGTTGGTTGCCAGAAGCAAGGAAATAGCCGCCAGTCTCCAGGTCAGCCGGGCCTCCGTTACTGAGGCGCTCCGCGCCCTCTCCAAAAAAGGCCTGATCAACTATTCACCCTATGAAGCAATCACTCTGACCGAGGAAGGAAAAAAAGCGGCGGAAGACGTCATCTTCCGCCATGAGGCGCTGAAACGGTTTTTTATCGAAGTCCTCTCGATCGACGCGAGCATTGCCGAGGAAGGCGCCTGCCGGATCGAACATGCCGCCCCGCCGGAAATCATCTCCCGCATGATCGATTTCACCAAATTCATGCAGGTCTGCCCCCGCGGCGGCGAGGATATGATCAAGGGTTTTGCCGAGTTCTGCAAGCGGGGCAAGCAAAGCAATAACTGCAACGATTGCGTCGCCAGCTGCCAGGAACCGCCCGCCACCGATTGATGCCGGCGGCTCAGCCGCCCGTTTTGCCGCGGTTTGCTGCCCGGATGAGGCTCACGACTTCACCTTCTTCCGGGAATCTTTTCAGATTTAACTTGGAATACACCAGGTTGCCGTCGGCAACCACCTCAAAAACCCCACCTGACGAAGGTACCAGCTGCACCTCCGCCCCCAAAGTTTTTTTCAGTTCGTCCCCCAGACCGGAGGCACGTGGCTCGTAATTTCACTTCGTGCAGTATTCGATGGAAATTTTCATACGTGCTGTCCTTTTGCTGTTATCGACTTCATTGTGCAGGACCGCCCCGCAGGACGCGCCCGCTTTCTTGCGTGACTCTTGTTCAACCTGATATATAGTGAGCTGTAAAGTGTAGCCATTTTAAGCCGCCTTATCAATACATACGCCAGCAAAAATGAATCATCCCCCACCGCCTGCATCGCTGCTGCTTCCCCTGCAGGAATTGAACGACAAGGAGGCTCTTTTCCTTGCACCGGCCGCCACGCGATCGGTTGCGGGAATCAGGCGCAGGCCGGAAGGCCGGGAAGGATACCGGCAGCAATTCGCCCTCGACGCCGACCGGATTCTCCACTCGCGGGCCTTCAGCCGCTATATAGACAAGACCCAGGTCTTTTCCCTGGTGGCCAACGACCACATCACCCACCGGGTCCTGCACGTGCAGCTGGTGTCGCGAATAGCACGAACCATCGGCCGGTTTCTGCATCTGAACGAAGACCTGATCGAAGCCATTGCCCTCGGCCACGATATCGGTCACCCCCCTTTCGGCCACGATGGCGAAACATTTCTCGCGGGCCTCTGTGAGGAACATGGCCTGCCGCCATTCCAGCACAATATCCAGTCGGTTCGATTCCTGGACAGGCTGGAAAAGAAGGGAAGAGGCTGGAACCTGACCCTCCAGGTGCTGGACGGCATCCTCTGCCACGACGGAGAAGTACACGATGGGCAGCTCAGCCCGGAGCCGGTCTCATCTTTTGCCGATTTTGACCGGAAGCTGCAAGCCAAGGAGGCGGATCCGGGACTCTCCCTGATGCCGGCGACCCTCGAAGGCTGTGTGGTGAGGCTGGCCGACACGGTTGCCTATATCGGCCGGGATATCGAAGATGCCATCGTTCTCGGCCTGATCGCAAGAGACGATATCCCCCAAAGGTGCTGCACCATCCTCGGCAGCACCAACGGCACCATCGTCTACAACCTCGTCACCGATCTGATCACCGCCAGTCGCATCGCGACGCCGGCAACCTCCTTCATCGGCTTCAGCGACAGGATTGCAGGCACTCTGGCCGAGTTGAAGGCCTTCAACTACCAAAAGATCTATCTGGCCCCGAGAACCAAGGCCAAATTCCCGCTGATCAGAGAGTGCTACAGTCGGCTTTTCAAGCACTATCTGGGCTTGCTCAAACATTCTCCCCACTTGGTTTCAACAGAAGTCGACCTCATGACCGATGTCACGCCAGCCGACCTGCAGAATTACAGCGACGAGGAGAAGGTGCGGGATTTCATCGCCGGCATGACCGACGATTTTTTTCTTAAGCAGGCCCAAATCATAGGTTGCACAATTCCTCTGAAGGAATAGCGGCAGCAGCTCTTTCCCTGTCTTTTGGGGGCAGCAAACACCACTTCATGACTAAACCATTGACCTCCAATCAGGAACATGGTATCCATGCTCCGCAACATGCACCCGTAGCTCAGCTGGATAGAGCACCGGACTTCGAATCCGGGTGTCGGGGGTTCGAATCCCTCCGGGTGTACCAAAAAAAATTCAAGGGGTTATCGGCAGTAGCCGGTAACCCCTTTTTCATTTTATATTGGATCAAATCCTATATGGTAAATTTTCAAGAGATGTAGGTAGCAGCTTTCAAAGACATTGCCAATCGATACTCGCGCCTGCCGGTTCTGTTGAAATCCGTGTAACAATATTTCCCCACGCAAGTTGTGGGCCATGGCAAACGCGGGTTCTTTGCGCAGCAGGAGATCGACCTTTTTGAGAGCAGAATCATAATTGGTCGTGCTCATGAGCACGCCGATTTCCCGAATTTCCTTACTGTATTTGATTTACGCTCAAATAGGGTTCTTTGCCAAGCCCGGCAAGACCAAGTATGGTACTTGATATCATAGGAAATGGCTATGACAAGAACTAATGCCGTCTGCAAAAATATTATTTAAGAGCTGTGATTTAACCGGCTATCTATCTGAGTTTCAATTCGCCTATCCTGGCTCCCTGCCGATACTGTATGGCGAGGTTGGTAACTACGTGGAAGGCACCGAGCCGGAGTATCGGTTCAAGCTGGTTGTTTTCTTCAAGGTAACGCCATCGGGCTTCCTCTAATAATTCCACGTAACGCACTTGACTAACATGACCAAAATTGAAAGCTGAAAAAACAACCACAGAGCGCCTCAACCACGCCTTCAAACGATGGACAGGAAAAAGCCCTAGAGCATATGCCTGAGGCATGAGGGGGAAAAGATACTTGTTCCACCAGCTCGCCCTTGAGAATAACAACCGAATTATGCTGCCGGTTGAATTGGCAGCGTTAAAACAAGCGAATATTCCACCTAAGAAATCGCGCCCCGCCAACTTCATATCCGGGTGTCGGGGTTTCCTGATCCTATTTCTTTACTTTCTCTCCTCTTTTGTTTGCCATTGCACTTCTTCGAAGAATTATTTACGATTTATTACATATTTTTTAAAATCACCCTGATATCCTGAATAATTTTTCTGGACAAAAAACATCTCATACTGTTAGGTTTGTTTGTCATCATCACCAATCAACACGTCAGGTTACCGAATATCCGATTTCAATGGAGGCAATAACAATCTATCGTTTCTGGCAAGATCTTCCAAGTCAATGTGTTTTGTTTATCTGAATAACTGAGCCTTCTGGAGGATAGGATAAAAACATGGTCGATTTCAATCTCGCAGTCTCCGCCATCGAAACCTTGCTCCACAGCATGAACGGGGCATCGCAGGTCGAGCAGTACAAGGCCTACACTTCCATTATCAGCTTGTCTCACGAAATCGAAAATTTATACAAAAGACGTGGTATTTCAGATTGCTATGTGGACGAAAAGTTATCCGAAATGCGATATTATGCAGCGCATTCCGCAGGCCTGATAACCGACGGCAAAAGCCAGGACACCCATATCCGCTGGAGCAGCGGCGCCTTGCAATCCATGATTTCAAGCCTTGAGCTGCTCGGCTTCGAACAGACATATCGATAATTGCGGCCCGCGGAACGAAGCCCGTGAAGTCTGGGGTCGGCTTGCTTCAGCCCGGCACCCTCAACTGCCGGGCGACAGGTCTCTGTTGCCCCAATTCTGACAATGACGGACCCTTCTCGAAAAGAAGCTGAAAAACGATTTTGCTTGATCAGCTTGTTTACCTCATCCCACCACACCATAGACAGCTCGAAAAATCAGTCCTCCTCGGTCTTACCTCTCCCTTCGTTTCGGATTAAAAGACAGTCGCCCTTGAAACGAACCGTCAAAATGTATAAAATTTTTATGGCTTCACATACGTTCGCCTGAGTTGGACTTTGACATTTTTGTACGCCTTCTGTTATACAGATGTATTATAAACATACGATTCCGCACCGACAAATCCGGGTTATTGACAGGAAGGTCAACGGATGAGGATGCATAAATTCAAAATTATTTGGCGTACTGTCTGATCAAAAGAATAGAATCCACCAGGAGGCTCTATGAAACGGCGCATTTCATTTCTTCTCTCTCTGTTTTTGCTCATTCCGGCTATCGCTTCCGCCGCTGCCTCGTCGGAGCCTGCTCCCCTCCTGCCCGAGAGCGTTGCCGCAAGATCGGAAATGGCTGCCAGCCAGAAAACCCTCACTATCTTCCTGAAGGAACGAGACCCCAATAAGGCTACGGATCTGCTCAATAAATCCAACGACGAGTATGGCCGTAAGGGGTGGACCGTTTTCAGCGTCCTGCCCTACATGCACGAAGAAGACTTCCATGGTTTTTTTGTGACCTACCAGAAAAACCTTATCATCGAATAAGTGCTCGAACTCAATAGCAATGCAGGGTGGCTCCGCTCCTCAGGAAGGACCTTCGTGCACCACATGTCTGTAAGGTATTTTAGACCCGAGAGGTATCCGACAATGACAAAGAACAATACATTTTTCAGCCTGTTGATATGTGCGCTCCTTTTTAGCGGTTGCGCAAAAACGACGCTTGATACGGAAATCAAGACAACTCCTCCGGGGGCTACAGTTACCATCGATGGGTTGAAATCAACCGAGGTCACACCTTTCAAGCATCCCTTTGACTTCTCGACCGGACAGGAGGAATACAAGTTACTGTTTGCCAAGGAGGGCTATTTCGAGCAGGAACTGGTAATCAATAGAAGCCTGCCGTCCCTGTCGGATAGAGAAATCAGTGTCAGCCTCACTCCCAGTCCTCTGTGGGAAGCCACAACCACTTCTCCTGCCACTAACAGCTGGGTACAGGTTCCGGTGGGCGCCGATCTCGATGCGCGCAATGCCTGGCAGATCATGATCGATGCGGCCATCAAACGCTCCTCGAACGTCAAGGAACTGAATTACGAATCGGGCTACCTGCAGACAAAATACACAGTCAGGAAATTCGAGACGAAAAATGGCGAATTCCTCCTCCGTTGTCAGCTCATTGCCACCCTCGTCTCTTCCGAACCTCTGATCTATCGGATCAAGGATGTCGCCGAATGGTCGGGCAATGGGGTACAGTGGCATCCCTACAACAGGATCTTTCATGAGCATGCAGAGATGATAACGGAGATTCAGGATCGCCTCAGAAGCAACTGAGCCGATCAGGCGAAACCAGAAGTAATACGAGAAGCCTAGATTTAAATCATGCAGGTTGCATTTTCCGGCATGTGCGAGATTCCCATGGTCATCAGAAAAACCGGCAGTGCCTTTATTGTTTTTATTTTCCTGCTCGTTATCTTCAAGACCGCCTGCTGCGCCGATTTCAAAAAGACCAAAATTGCCGTTTTAGATTTTGAGCTGCGCGGCGATTCTTTCACCACCAAGGATATGGGAGGAATCGTTGCTGAATGGTTCACCACGGCCATGGTCCAGGACGGTCGTTTCGAAGTGGTCGAACGAGCCCTGCTGAAGAAGATCGTGGAGGAACAGAAACTCGGCATGACCGGCCTGATCGACGAAAATAGTTCGGCTCAGCTGGGCAAGATTCTTGGCGTCAAGACCATCATTTCCGGCTCAGTTCTCCAATTCCAGGACACCATCGAGGTAAACGCCCGGATCATCAACGTCAACACCGGGTCGATAGTCGCGGCTGAGAATGTCCGCAGTAATACCAGTGAAAACCTGAAGAGTCTCATCGAGCTTCTGACCTCGAGGATTGTCAAGAATTTCCCGCTCACCGGCTACGTTGTGAAAAAGCGCGGCGATTCCGTGCTGATCGACCTGGGGGCCACCTCGGGGCTACAGCTCGGCATGGAATTCATCGTCTTCAAGGAAGGTGAAGTCATCAAGCATCCGAAAACCGGCATCGTTCTCGACGTGGAACAAATCCATACCGGAAAAGTCAGGATCACCGAGATCAGCCTCAACACTGCGAATGCGGAAATACTCAGCGAAGAAGACGGCCGAAAGATTGCCGTCGGCCAACTGGTGCAAAATATCCGCAAACCGGAGAAGGTCGACGATAAGACCGAGCCACAGTCGCTGAGTCAGAAAGAGGAAAAACCACCAGAGCAACCGGTCAACAAGCAGGAACCGGAACCCGAAACGGTGCAGCCGCCGGAGCCGGTCAAACAGGAAGGCCCTGCCGGCGAAAGAGACAATCTGGCCTCCGGCGGCCAGGGTCCCCCGGTTCTGCCGCTCCCTCTCGGCACCTATATGATGGGCAGCAGTCGTTTTCCCGAGAAACCCGCCCATTATGTAAAAATTGAAAAGCCCGTGCAGATGACGATGACCGAGATCACCTTCGACGATTATGAAAAATTCTGTCTTGAAGCCGGCTACCCCTTCCCGGACGACTCCAGCTGGGGCAAGAAAGATCGACCGGTCATCAACGTCAACTGGCAGGATGCTCAGGCCTACGCAAAATGGCTGACCGAACAGACGGGGGTAACTTACCGGCTGCCTTTTGAAACGGAATGGGAGTGGGCGGCCGGAGCCGGTTCGGGGACCATCTATGCCTGGGGCAACTCGCTTATGCCGGACATGGCCAACTGCAAAGGCTGCGGCGCCTTGGGAGAAAAGCAGCAGACATCGCCGGTCAGGAGCTTTCAGCCCAATAAAACGGGCTTCTTCGATATGACCGGCAATGTCTGGGAGTGGGTGGAAGACTGCTGGGTTGAAAACTATGCGGGTGCCCCGGAAGACCAGTCACCCCGAATGTTTACCGGAAAATGCGGTAACTATACGATCCGCGGCGGCGCCTGGAACTCAAAGGAAAAGCAGATCTCGGTGACTTCCCGATTGGGAGTATGGGTCGATACCAAAAGCAATTACATAGGATTCAGGCTGGTTCGCGATCCGAACAGCTCCTCGCAGGCAAAAACCGATGCCCCTCCCCAAAGGGAAGGCGATACAACACTGCAGGCAGCCGCAGATCAAGGCAGGGACAATCTCTCCGCAGGAAAAACAATAACTCTGTCCTCAACATCGGAGAACGAAAAATAGGCCGATCCTGATCCGGTGGCAACCATACTCCGAAGGTTCCAAACAACTTTAACCTGTGGTGGCAAATGAAGATCTCTTTTTACCTCGTATGCCTGATACTCTTTTTTCAGGGACCTTCCTTGGCGTTCGGCGGGAATCTGGCCCTCATCGAAAAGCGGCTGATCGAGCTCGATAAACTGAATCAGCAGGCGGTGCAGGAAGCGGGGGAAATACCAAAAAACGGTTCGGTTGAAATCGAAGCCCGCGTGAAACCCGGAGTTGCCGACCCCAATACGGACACAGGGATCGGTGAAGGGCGGTTTCAATTTTCCAAAAAAGCCGTTTTGGCTATCGAGGAAAAGCTGCCGTTTACGGTGCAGATAAGTTCCAGCCGCTCGCAGCAGCAATGTTATCGCGTCGCCGCAATGTTGCGGCGAACCGGATATCCGGCGTTTACCGCATCGATTACCCTGAAAGATCAAGGACTTTGGCACCGAATATTCGTCGGCTCTTTCGCCTCCCGGGAAGAGGCGGAAAAGACCAGACAAAACCTGGAAAAAGACGAGATCCCCGATGGCATGATCAGGAGCATGCCCTATGCAGTGCAAATCGGCAACGCAGGTTCGCTGGAAAGTCTAAAAAGCCTGAGGGATAAACTTTCAGCCATGCAGTACATGCCGTACACCAGTTATGTACGGGAGACCACAAGCAATCAGCCGCAGACGCGTCTGCTCATCGGTGCCTACGAGACCAAAGAGGATGCGACCAACCTGCTGGCCGCCCTTCGCTCGGAAGGACTCACAGCGATAGTGGTGAACCGCTGACGGCCGAAACCGACTTCATATCCGTCATCTCAGCCGGTACCGGGGATGCTTCACGAATCCCGCAGGGCGAGGGCCGGCGAAAGAGATGCCGCCCGTCGGGCGGGATGGAGTCCGAAAACGATCCCGGTCGCTATGGCCGAAAGCGGGGCTACGACGAGGCTGAAGGTTGAGAAAACCACCGGCCAGTCGGCAATTTTCTCGATGCCGAGTGACAGCAGCAGGCCGGCCAACACTCCCCAGAGACCGCCCGACATTGTCAGCAGAATGGAATTCCATAAGTACAGGCTGACAATCCTGCTCTTCGGTGCCCCGAGCGCCATGCGCAGGCCAATTTCCCTTGTCTGCTCGGCGATATTGGCGAGCATCACGTTCATCACCCCGATGCCTCCCACCAGTAGGGAAAGCCCGGCAATCGCCCCCATGATGATTGAGAAAACCTTCTGACTCTCCCATGCCTCCCGAAGCAGAGTGACCGGCACGACGATGGTGAAATCTTCAACATTCCGGTGATTCCTGGCGAGCAGCTGCTTTACCTGGTCGGCAATGGAAAGAATCGCCGCCTCCTGCGCCGCAGCGAGGGAAATGACCAGGCCATCGAGCCTGACGCGACCAGCCACGTTCTTGGCAAATGGCATGCTCGATATCGGCAGGATGACGGTATTATCGAAATCGAGTGTGGAGAGTCCGGTCCCTTCGGTGAGCAGACGACCCCGCGGAGCAGCCACCCCGACGACGGTCGAGGGATGATGGTCGAGCTGAACGGTTGCCAGGATATCGCTCTGCAGGGCCACCGCGACGGATCTGCCGATGACGCAGGAATTGCCTCGATAGGCGATATCGCCGTCATCGATCGACCGGCCTTTTTCAACGATGAGCCGTTCCGCTGCGAACCATTCGCTCGTCACGCCCAAAACGGTTGCCACCGCGGTCCTGCTGCCCGCCCTGACCAGGACATTATCCTTGCGGACATACGCGCCGACCGTGCCCCTGCTACCCAGCCACTGTCCGATATGGATGTTGTCCTCCTGGCTGAGGCCCTGGGACAGGTTGATTGCGCTGTCATTGTGCCGTAAACCGGAGGCTTCCACCCGCAAGGTGTTGATACCCATGGAGCTGATCTTTTCAAAGGCCGCTTTCTTCGCCCCTTCGCTGATGGACAGCATGGCGATGAGCGCCGTCACGCCAATGCCGATGCCAAGACTGCTGAGGAGTGATCTGAGCGGCCGCCTGCGCAAGTTTTTCAAGGCATCTTCGATATCCAGAAGAAATTGTTGGCGCAGCATGGCGGATTACCGGGGAGAAGGCGGCTTTTCCAGCCGCAGGACCCGACTGCCGTAGCGGATGGCTTCCGGATCGTGACTCACCATGACCACGGTGCAGCCTTGCCGGGTCTGCTCCTGCAGGAGTTTCATGATTTTTTCGGAGTTGTCCGCATCGAGGCTGCCGGTCGGCTCATCGGCGAAGATCAGGGTCGGCCGCCGCACCAGAGCCCGGGCAAAAACCACCCGCTGCATTTCCCCACCGGAGAGGGTATCGGGATACCGGTCGGCCAGATCGGCCATGCCGATATAGGAAAGCAATTCGCGGCAACGGCTGTCCATGTTATTCTTACTTGCCGGCTCACCGTAATGGAAGGGCAGGGAAATATTTTCGGCGACGGTCCGGTCGACAAGGAGATGCGGCGTCTGAAAGATAAAGCCGAAGGCGCTGTTGCGCAGCAAGGCGACTTGACTCTCCTCCATCGCCGTAAGACTCTGTCCGCCATAACGCACCTCTCCCCGGGATGGCCTGTCCAGCCCCCCGAGAAGATTGAGCAGCGTCGATTTTCCGGCGCCCGATGGTCCTGAAATCACCAGGAATTCCCGAGGCTCTACCACAAGTGACACTTCCGGCAACGCGAGGCTCCGGTTCTTCCCGGCAACAAAGGACCGGGATACCTTATCCGCCTCCAGCAAGGCCATCAGCGGCTACTGCCCCTCGGCATACACTCTGTCACCTGCCGCGATGCCGTCAGTGATCTCGGCCCACAACTGGCCGCGGTCGCCTACAGTAACCGGGACATCCTGCGAACCGTCCTGATGACTGCGGCGAACCATCGACTGGCTCTCCTGGTAAAATACAGCACTGAGCGGCACAGCGACGGCATCCTCGACCTGCCGGTAGACAATGCGGGTGGTGACGGACATGCCCACATGGATGTTGCCGGTATCGCCCGAAAGACGGATACGCGCGTAGAATCTTCTGAGATTCTCATTATTTTCATCTTCTTTGGCAAGAGAAGCCACGGACTCGACGGTGCCCGTAAACACCTTGCCGGGGAAGGCATCGACCTCGATCTCGGCGCTCATCCCGGCGGCAACTTTCGCCACATCCACCTCTCTGATATGGATTTCGGCAATGAGGGCGCTGGTATCGGGAACCTCAAGAAAAGTCTGGCCAACCCAGACCGAATCGCCGATCTGAATCTTTCTTCGGCCGTTTTCCCTTGGCAACTCAGGATAGAGAAGGATGCCGTCGGTCGGAGAATGGACATCGCAATTGACGATTTCCGTTTTGGCGAGACCCAGGGCGGCGACCTTGTTCTCTTCATTGCGCCGGCTTTTTTCCACCTCCGCCTCGCGGTTCTGGATCAGCAGTTCCGCCGTCCGTTTCACCCTGTCGAGATTGCTCTCCGCGCCATCGACCAGGAGCTGCGCCTCACGCTGCATCTGCGGCCAGACATAGGCCTTGAAGTTGTCAAGCTCCGCCCGGGCAACCGCCAGCTGTTCTTTGGCGGTCGACACCTTATCTGCCGCCTTGTCACGTTCGCGCAGGCTGACATGGCCTTTCTCCAAGAGGATATCGAGATCGGCAAGCTCGCTCTGGCTTAAGTCAAGCGATCTCTCCGCCTGATGAACCTGCTGCTCGAGCGTCTTTCTTTTCAGCGGACCGGAACCGTTTCGGATATTATCCGCCTGAATCCTGGCTATCTCGACCTTTCTGGTGGCCTCTTCGATTTTGCCTGCCTCCTCCTCTTTTTGCAGGGACAGCATCTTCTCGGCGGCTGCCGAGGTCGCCTTGGCATCGGCGAAAGCCTGCTCGGCCTTTTGCAGATTGTCGAGAAAGGGTTTGGCATCGAAGCGGGCCACCAGCATCCCTTTCCTGACCTCGGTGCCCTCCTTGACCAGCCAGACGATTTTCGCCTGGTTGCTTGAAATAAGGGAGGTGATCGGCGAGATGCCGGCCGGGCGGATCACGCCGCGCTCGATGACCTGGAGGGGAAAGGATCTTTTTTCAACCGTGATGAGTTGCATGGGTTGCGTTTTGCCTGCACCCACGGCAAAGAGGTAATGCCAGCTCAGCCAGGCGCCGGCGATCAATGCGACGATTCCTGCCGCCATAGTCCTGTATGTGGTAACTCTACCGTACAGTGACATCGTTCATCCTCTGCGGTTCGGGACTTGCGGAATCATCCGTACCATCAAGCGACATGGCCACCCACTGCCGATCCAGGACACCAAGATTATAGGCCAGTGTGGTTGCCGCAATGTTATACGCCGTCATCGACCTGGAGATATTGACCTCGGCCTCGGAGTATGCCGATTCCGCATCGAGCACCGCGAGATTATCGGAGAGTCCTTGTTCATAACGGGTCTTGGCGAGATCAAGGGCCATCCTCGCCTGCTCCAGTCGTTTGATATTTATCTGATGATTTCGCTCCTCGGCGAGGAGGTCCTGAAAGGCCTCTCTGGCCTCTCTGGTGATTTTGCGCTGCAACGCCTCTTTGCCTCGGTGCAGTTTCGCCTTCTCGACCTTTTTCCGCAACAGGGCACTTTCCTCATTGAATCTGTCGAAGGTGGACATCATCTCCAGTTGAACCGCCCAATTGGTCTCGTCGAGAGAAAGCGCATCCTCGCTCGAATTCCCCTCTCCGCGCTGCTCCAGCACGAAGCTGAGACCGACATCGGGGGCCAGATTCTGCTTAGCCTTGAAGGTTTCCGCCTCGTTGATCTCGACACTCACCCGATAGGCCTGCCAGTCCAGGCGGGTGAGGAAGAGATCCTCTTCCCACGACTCGGGGATGACAGGAACCATCTTATCGATGGCATCCGGTACCTGCATCGCATGATCATCCGCTATTCTTACCATCTCCCGAAAGGCGTCTTCGCCCCGTTGCTTCTGCCGCAGCTGATTTTCCCTGGCGCTCTCGGCGTCAAGCACGGCCAGTTCGGCTCGGTAGACGTCGACCTTGGAAACCAGCCCCACCGACTGCCGCGACACCGCGGAATTCAGGTGCTCCCGGTTGCGGGTGAGGGCCTTTTCCACCTTGGCGAGGAGCTGTTCGGCAAGAGCCAGATCGTAATATTTCTTTACCGCAGAAAGAATCAGAGTCTGTCTTGCCCGCTCGGTCTTGATCTCCTCTTCTTTCTGCCGCAATTGCGCCACAGTCAGATCGCTTAAGTTGTACTTCGCTCCCCAACGGCGAAACAACCCCTGGGATACTCGCACATAGGCTTTGGCGTTGGTCGAATTCTCGACCACATAGCCCGCATTGTCGTCAATCCTGTTGCCGACCATCCCGTAGGCAATCGAACTGCCGATACCGGTCTCTTTGCGCATCTCCAGTCCGATCTGCTGGGAACCGGTCCCCTGGCGGATACCGAAATTAGTCAACGGCACCAGTCTCGTATCGAACCGATGCTCCGCACTGTTGATGTCCATCTTGCTGAACAGCAGATTATCACGGAGATCGTACGCCGCATCGCTTTGCGTAAGAGTGAGATCGATAGTCTGCATGAGACCCAGGCTTTCTGCCGCTTTGGCTGAAGCCGGGGGCTGCACGAGAAGGCAGCATAGCAGTGAGGAGATGAAAAAACGAACCACTTTTCCCGATATGAATGGCATAAAATTAAAAAATCCACGACTGAACGATCATCACGTGCAAAAGGACGGCTGAACGCTGCTGCCGTTGCGATACAATCAAGTTCCGGTACCATACCATATCGTCCCTATTTATCAATTCATCTTTCCTTGACAGTGTAATGTTTGAAAGTATAGAATTATCAGGTAGGTACAGGTTTGGGAAACCATTGGTGTTCCGAGCCTGGAACGCACCGGCACTCCTTCACGAATCCGGCATCCGTAGCGCATTGAATGGCATTTCCCTCTTCACGGATCGCACTGGTTTTGGAACGTGTGCAGTTGGCCATCAAACTCTTCTTGGAGCATGACAACAATGAAAGCACTCTTGTTCTTGGTTCTCGCCCTTGCCGTTTTTTTTGCTTCGCTGGCATCTTTTGCAGGGCAAACCGGCAATCTCAATTCAACCCAATTCGAGCAGAAGCTGATTGCCGTCGAGGACCTTGCCGCAGAGTTCCATTCCGACAGCGGCACCGTTATGGTGACGGCCAGGATAAAGAATGTCTCGCAGGCAATGATCAGAGGTTATGCAACAATTTACCTGTTATCCGCCGAAGGCAAAAAAATTCATGCCTTCCAGGAAGAGGTCAACAGTGGAGAGGTCTTTGCCCATGGTACGACAGTCGATTTCAAAGCGACCTCGAAAGTAAGCGACCTCAAAAAGGTGGCTTCGATCAGTGTCGATTTTACCCAGAGCTGAGCAGAACGAAAAACGGCCCGGTCTTGATCGAGACCGGGCCGTATACAGGACAGATGATAATTTTATGTTTTTTCAGTCTTCGGGGGTAAATTCACTGACATCCTGAGCATCCACGTCTACGACTTTAGGTTTTCCCGAGTAGTGGATGGTACTCGCATCGGTCCCCGTCCCGGTCAATTTACCGGTAACATTGAGGCGGGCCGTGGTTGCATCGCTTGCCTTGATGCTGATATTTCCGGCGTTGAGTTCGGAACCGTCGAATTCGGCAGTATCCTGAATCTTGAGATCGAGCGATTTGACGGTACCGGAAATTTTCAGGGTAGTTGTCCCGTGGAGGTCGACCGACAATTTGTCGTTCACGAACGAACTGCAGTCGACGACCAGTTCGCTGCTGCCGTCAGCGGTAATAGATGAGAGGTCTTTTTGGACAATATCGACAACAAAGGAATTTTCGGTGCAGTACGATTCGGTGGTTGAGAGGCTCAGCTTGTTATTCTTGACCACCGCGTCAATCAGGGGATGAAGATTCTTGTCGGCCGTGACAGCAACCTCGGACTTTGGCCCGCAACTGAGATTGACGACGAATACACCTTCAACTGCCAGATCCTTAAACGCCTCAAGGGAACGCTGTTCCTTGACGATTATGCCATTGCCTTTGCGGCAGTTGCCCCCGACAATTGTGCCGGTATTCACTTGATTGTTCACTCCGATGTTGATCTCGGTTGTTGCCCCAAGCAGGAAAACCAGGGCCGATCCGGCAAGCGCATACTTTATTCCGATATTCATCCAGCCCCCTTCATTACTCGATGGCGATGAACGGCTTCTTCAAATCATTTTTAGTCATTTTACTCTCCGGGGTATCGCCGTAGGTCCGCATATACACGGTTCTCGTTTCCCCGGAAACCGTATCCAGCACAAAGGCGCCGATCACGCCGCTCTTGTTGTCGATCTGGGTTGCCCAGGAGGAAATGGCATATCTGCCGAAATTTAACGTATTGTTTTGAAAATCCGAAGAAGCTCCAAGGAGCAAAAACACCGCGGCAAGACTAATAATCCCCAAAGAAAAATACAGAAACCTTTCCCGCCATTTTTTCGCAGTATTCATAATGAGCCAAAAAGTTAAAGATCAATCGGATGGAAGAACCTTTGGGGATCCTCCATCCGATTAGTCAAAAAATCAGCAATTACATCTGCTTATTGGGTTCTCCGGATGCCGGGGGAGCTTCCGCGGCCACCTGTTTTTTGGCTTCAGAGAAGTCGTCAACCGAGGCGCCATGGCCTTCAACCTCCACAAATTCGCCAGCCCCGGGGATGGTAGCACCCAACAGCTCCTCGATATCCTTGACATTGACCCTGAACTTGACAAAGGCGTTCCCTTCTTCATCCCAGCCATAGTCGACGAGATCGGCGAGATAGGTGGTGGCCATGACTTTGACTTTGACCACATCCGAACTCAACATATAGTTTTCAACCGTAGTCTGGCTCTCAAGGGTAAAACCCACCACCGTCTTCACCAGGTTTTTGTAACCGTCGAGTTCTGCCGCCCGCAGGGCTTTTATGGGGCCGGCGTTGGCCGGGGTGGAGGTGGCAAAGGCCACTCTCTTGAAAATCTTGCCTTTCAGGCTCAGCACCTGGCCATCGATATTGGTGATTTCATCGAGGCTTATCGACGCGGTGGCCTGGGCGATATCCTTCTCGGCATCATACACAACTTCATCGATTTTGATGCCCTGGATATCGGCACTCGTCTTGGATTCGGTCTTGCCGACAAAGCTTGCGGCAATCATATCGACCACTTCCTCGCTCGACCGTATCTTCAGGCCATATACCGACTCAACGATCGCACGCTCGGCGAGCACCCTGGCGGCCCGGGTCGACATTATTTTCTTATTCCCGGCCCAGGCGACACCAACACTTCCCATCACTGCTATCAGCAGCACCACAAAAGCCCTATTCTTTGACAACATGGCTGTCACTCCTTTAATGTCCTTTTTTGACCGGCAGATTGGTGTCTTACCACTCGTCAGCAGAGAGCTGACGTCCGAATTTCTTTGGTTTTACGGCCGGAGCTGCGGCGGCCGGAGCCGCGGCGGAAGCTTGCTCGACCGCAGCTGCTTTCCTCTGGATCACCGGCGCAGGAGCTGCCTGAACCGCCTGTTGAGCCTGAGCAACCTCTTGAACGGGCTCTGCGGCCTGAACAACAGGAGCCTCGACAGCCTGTTGCTGCGCGACAGGTGGTGCCTCGACCGGAGGTGCAGTTTTCTTCTGAGCCTTGGCGGTGGATTTTGGCTCTGGGACATCCTGGGCCTGCATCTGTCTAGCAAAATAATCGTTGATCTTTGTTCTTCTGGCGAGCACTTCGCGACTGACGGGAATGGTGAGATACAATTTGGTGAACAAGGCTTCGCTGATGCCCTTTTCATCACCGGCAAACGACGGGTCAAAGCTCCGTAATGCCGCCTGGGTATTGCTGTCCAGCCTGTTGTTGATGACAACATCATGGCCATGGAGAACCAGCCATTGCTGGGCCGCACCTATTCGATCAGCCCGCTCCATCCTATAGTAGGTAGCGGAAATGGAATCGAGGACAACCTTGTCCGGCTGGACATCGTCGCCCATTAGGCGCCAGTACGGCAGGGCCAGATATTTGCCTATCATCTGGATCATGCTCACCTGGACCAGAACCCGCACCGCTTCGTGGCGGCCCTGGACTTTTTTGATAGAGCCTTTCAAACCGAAAGTCGGTCCGAATAAGGTAATGCCGACCTCCTCCTCGCGCAGGCCTTTATACACCTCCATGCTGTTGGTGGTGGTCATCCGCGGGATTCCCGCGAGCGTCTGGAAGTCCTTGAGATTGAAGTCGAGGGTTATCCTCGCCTTGCCCGTTTTTGAGGTATCTCCGTAACTTGCCCCGGCGGTTTCGGAAGGAAACCATTTGGGGGCGCCGGTAAATTCGGCTTCGACATCCAGGTTGGTACCCTCACCCCGGGTTTCCAGGCCACGATCGAATTCGGTAATGCCACCAGTGATAACCACGTCGGGGATAGTCTTGTTATCGAAGCTGCTGTATCCGGAAACCATCTGGTTCTGAATATAGGACGGGTTGTATTCGATGAAAATGATATTGCCACCGATGTTGTTGAGCGTGCTTTTCATTATCTCGGTGATGTTACGCTGGATCTCCCCACCGGTCGTTACCGAGGTTCCCGTTTCATCGGCAATGTCCTGACTCTGCACCTTCATGAGTCCCGTGTCATAAATCTGCGACATCAAACCGAGATCGATGAGTGCTTGTGAATAGGAAGTTACCTTTTCCACCGGCGCACTCTTTTCGAGCTGGACATCGACATTCTTAGGATTCATATCGCCACAAGAGGACATAAGAACGAGCGCCAGGCCCAACAGGAAGCAGTTGACAGCGGTTTTTGATTCCCCGCCGCAAGCCAGCTGACGAGCATTCACAGTTTTGTTGAGTCTCATAATAATTTTATCCAGTAAGTAGTTCATGAGCGATACACAATACGCTGCCTTCAATCTGAAATATTGGTCTTCGAACCTTTGCTCTGGTCGATAATGTAAATATCTCCCTTCACCTTGCTGCCGGCACCCAAGACCACGCTATTCATGTTGGCATCGCCTGACTTGCCGCCAATCTTGTCCTTATCGCCTTTTTTGGTGGCCGCTTTGCTCTTAGCATTCATAACGATGAACTTGATGTTTTGATCCCCTTTTCCTATCTCATCGTCCTTCGCTATCCCTTCATCGTCAAACTTGGAAATACCGTCATCCAGGTCGCCGCCAAAGGCTGCGCCCGATAAAAGAATCAAGGAGAGAGATAAGAGAAGGCTTAGAGTGATTCGAGTTTTCATTTTTGCATCTCTCATGAGTATAAAGAAGAAGTGTCATCGGAAAACGGATCGAGCGTGTCAAGCTCTTCCCAGCGTCCCTCTTGACTCAGCGGTCATCCGTGAATCAAGAGGGACCTCTGTCGTTCTTCTTCAGTTATTGTACCTGAACCGAGCCCATGCTCGCCTCATTGCCCTTGCCGATGGCGATGTTAGCCGCCTGCTTGACGTCTGAAGTATTGGTGATGACGCCGGTTTTGCCGACGGTGCCGCCCTTGATATCGACAGAGCCCATGCTGGCGGTATTGTTCTCGCCGATAGCGATATTTGCAGCCTGCTTAACGGTGGAGGTGTTGGTGACTTTGCCGTCCACCTTGGCATTCTGCATGTTTATCGAGCCCATGTTGGCGGTATTGCCTTTGCCGATGGCGATGTTGGCAGCCTGCTCAACCGTGGATTTGTTCGTTACTACACCGGTTTTGCCGATCTCACCGCCCTTCATGTTGACCGAACCCATATTAGCGGTGTTGTTCTCGCCGATGGCGATGTTGGCGGCCTGCTTGACTTGCGAATCATTGGTCAGTTTGCCGTCGACCTTGGCGTTTTTCATGTTGATCGAGCCCATATTGGCCTCGTTGCCTTTGCCGATGGCGATATTGGCGGCCTGCTCAACATTCGATTTGTTGGTGACCACACCGGTCTTGCCGATTGAGCCACCCTCCATGTTGACAGAGCCCATATTGGCTTTGTTGTTCTCGCCGATGGCGATATTGGCGGCTTGCTTGACTTTCGAATCGTTGGTCAGTTTGCCGTCGACCTTGGCGTTCTTCATGTTGATCGAGCCCATGTTGGCCTCGTTGCCCTTGCCGATGGCGATGTTGGCGGCCTGCTTGACATCGGATTTGTTCGTTACCACACCGGTCTTGCCGATAGAGCCGCCCTGCATGTTGACAGAGCCCATGTTGGCCTTGTTGTTCTCGCCGATGGCGATGTTGGCGGCCTGCTCGACTTTCGAGTCATTGGTCAATTTGCCGTCGACCTTGGCGTTTTTCATGCTCACCGAGCCCATGTTGGCCTCGTTGCCCTTGCCGATGGCGATGTTGGCGGCCTGCTTGACATCGGATTTGTTCGTTACCACACCGGTCTTGCCGACAGTCGAATTTTTGATGTCGATAGATCCCATACTGGCCTTGTTGTTTTCACCGATGGCGATGTTGGCAGCCTGCTCGACTTTGCTGTCGTTCGTAACCTTGCCATCGATCTTCGATGCGGCCCAACCGGTGGAAATACTCATTGCGACAGCCAATCCCAATGCACTTGCTAACAATCTTTTTTTCATGACGTATGCCCTCTTCTGATGTTTTTTGATGTGTTGAACAAAACCTGCTTCTTCATTATAACAGAATCCTTGTTTGCGCCTCCTCCTGTTGCAATGTTGAGATTTTGGCCATTTATCGGCAAAAAGACATCTTGTGTTGAATCCTCTTCCTGTAATATATATGGGCATCGCCAATACTCACGTTGCTCATACCGACAGCCCCCGATGCCTTCCGGGCTAACTGTCTGGAACCTATTCCGACCGTTCCATCGCCACATCGATTTGCTGAACTCATTATAGCATCAATTGCTTTGCCTTTATCAAGGGCTATCGACAAATGAACAGCTGCCATTTCCTGAAAACGACTATCCCGAACGTATCATGATCGATCAAAACATTCTCAAAAAAAAGTCCTAGTGAGCACTGATCTGTTTCCTATTAGTGACTGTGAGACCTCTGCAGGTTCAAAGAGATTCTTAAAAAAGTAATTTTTTTATGGCGTCGTTAATGTTTTTCTCTCAGCAAGACTTCGGAGATGTCGAGATTGCCCCTTATTTATTGACCGGACCCTCACTGGAGGAGAAGACCAATCTCTAACATTAACAACTATGGAAGTCAGTAATTCATCATTCCGCTGCAAGGCACCAGCCGCTTCCCGACGTAAATACACGGAGAGAGTAAAGGCTGTGAGCCAGAGGAGAGGTCCCAAAATGGCTGCCGATGAACACTGGAAGAGAGAAAAGACGAGCGGGAAAGACAGCAGAAACCACCTGCCCAAGGTTTCCGGAATATTTGCCTTACACTTTTTGCAAAGAAGAACCAGCAACATACCACCACCAAAACCTTGCAGTCTTTTCCGTGGGATAGGAAATTTATCTTAAGTATGACAACTTAATGTAATGGGAAGATTATAATGCATCGCCCCCTCCACTTCAAGGAAGGCGAGGAAAAAGATCCGGAAGAAATCGGGAAAACATGATATTTTGCCTCCTTGCCTCCGAACCTCTTTCGGCCTTGTACGATCCTCATTATGAGTATTGTGATATGAACTGTAAAACGACACGCCGTCTCGGATACTTCCGTTTCGGTTCCACCACCCCTACAGAAGAATAGTGCCATGAAACAGCTTTCCGTGTTCGCAGGAACTCCCCGACCCGCGGAAACGCCTCTGGCGGAAAGGGTGAGACCGCAGGATATCAGCGACATTAAAGGTCAAGCAAATCTCTTTGCACCTTCGTCCGCTCTCTCCCGAATGATCGCCCAGGACGATTACAGCTCCTTCGTTCTCTGGGGGCCGCCGGGAACTGGCAAAACAACCATCGCCCGACTTATCGAAAGACAAACCGGGCACACCTTCCGGTCGTGCAGTGCGGTGCTCAGCAAGATCGCCGAAGTGAAGGAACTGATGGAACGGGCCAGGTTCGCTCACCTCAACGAGAGCCGCAAGACGCTCGTTTTTATCGATGAGATCCACCGCTTCAACAAATCGCAGCAGGATGCCTTTCTTCCCTATGTCGAATCGGGAGCGATTGTCCTGATCGGGGCAACCACGGAGAATCCGTCCTTCGAGGTCATCCCCGCCCTGCTTTCCAGATGTCACGTTTTTGTCCTGGAACCCTTGACGGATGCCGACATCTACGAGATTCTCACCCGGGCCATGCCAGCCTTAGCCAAAGAACTGACGATGGAAACCGAGGCCCTGCACCTCTTGGCCAGGAGCGCCGGCGGCGACGCCAGAAAGGCCCTGAACAACCTCGAACTGGTGTCGCGGCAGGCGGAGTCCGGCGAGCATCTCACAGCGGAGAGTCTGGTCAAGGCGCTCAACACCCGCTCGGTCTTTTACGACAAAGGCGGGGAAGAACACTACAACCTCATTTCCGCCCTGCACAAGTCCATCCGCGGCAGCGATCCCCAGGCGGCCTTGTACTGGCTCGCCAGAATGCTGGAAGGCGGAGAAGATCCACTGTATCTTGCCAGAAGACTGGTGCGCATCGCCTCCGAAGATGTCGGACTGGCCGACCCTCAGGCGCTGGTTCAGGCCATGGCGGTAAGAGATGCCGTCCACTTCCTCGGGATGCCGGAAAGCGGCCTGGCCCTCAGCCAGGCGGTCGTTTATCTCGCCTGCGCCCCTAAAAGCAATTCACTGGAAACGGCCTACAACGAGGCCATGGCCGATGCCGGCAAGACCAGCCACTTCAAGGTTCCACCGGTTATTCGCAACGCGCCAACCAAAATGATGGCAGAGATGGGCTACGGCAAAGGCTACCGCTATTCCCACGATTTCGACAATCACTACAGCTACCAGAAGTATTTCCCGGAGAACATGGCCGAAAAGGACTATTACACGCCGTCGCAGTTCGGCTTTGAAAAAGAGATTAAAAAGCGGCTCGACTGGTGGCAGGCTCTCAAAAGCCAGCAAGTGAGCGAAAATAAAAAAAGAAACAAAAAATAAAACCTTTGTTTCTCCCGGGTCCGGCCTGTCGCGACCGTAAAGTTCCGCCCCTCCCTTGCTTTTTCCCCTCGAACCTCTACAATGAAACATTCTTTATTTTGTCCTTCATGTTTGATCTTCAGTCGGTGCAGCACAACCTGCTTTTAAACCACGAGACAACGGGTGAGACAAAGATGGATAAGCGACGACATCCCAGGATGCCAGTGGATAAGCTGATGGTCGATCTTTCCGACGGCAGAGGCTTCTTCGCCGGTACGGTGAGCGATCTTTCGCGGTTTGGGTTGATGGTGGACAATGTTCCCCATAAACTTGACGAGAAAGCGCCGCAAATTTCAGTGATCGTTTCCGGCCGGGGCAAAAGCTTCAAGATGAAGACGCGGCCGCGATGGTCCGTCCGTCAGTCCATAAGCAAAAGAATCGGGATGGAGATCATTCATGCGCCATGGGGCTGGACGGAGTTCGTTATGCAGTTCGAGCCGAAGAAAGACGACATCTGGGGTGAAATAGATCTCTGACGTCATTACCGGCGCAAAAACCGGCCTCACCGTACCTGCCGCACTGACAGGCGGCATCATTGCGACCTCTATCACTGGCTGTTTGCCATAGGCTGCCTTTTATGGTACAAGCCGGCATGATAGTGTCTGTGATTGCTGCCCTGTCCTTTCCCTTGGAAAAAAATGAGTTCGGTCTACGAAAAAATAACCTATATCTTCGACCCGCTGCATCACCGCTGGGAACACGAAAAGATGCACAGGAAGATCTCCATTACCCTGGTGCTGCTCTTTCTCTTCGGCCTCGTCTGCATTGAACTCAATCGCCGCCAGCTGCTGCCCGGCTCGCTGGAACAGATTGTTCCCCGCAACCATTTCTTTGCCGTTCAGGCAGCCTTTACGGCCGTGCTCATTCTCGAGGTGATCAGCCTGGTCTTTACCATCCCCTGTTCGTTCAGCAAGTCGGTGGGCAAGCAGTTCGAGATACTCTCTCTCATCCTGATGCGGAACGCCTTCAAGGAACTGTCCGGCTTTGCCGAACCCATCACTTTTGCCGGCAACGAGCGGGCCGTGCTGCACATCCTCTCCGACGGCTTCGGCGCCTTGCTGGTTTTTGCCGCGCTGGGCTGGTATTACATCGTCCAGGCCCGGGGATCGGAGGAAAAAATGCAGCCGGTTGATCTTTACAGCTTCGTCGCCGCCAAGAAAGGGATAGCCCTTGTTCTCCTCATGGTTTTTGCAGGCATGGGACTGCACAGTGCGTTTGCCACCGTGGCAGGCATCCCGCATACCGATTTTTTACACAACTTCTACACCATCCTGATCCTCAGCGACATCCTGATCGTTCTTATCTCCCAGTGCTTTCAGCCGTCTTTCTATGCGGTCTTCCGCAATTCGGGATATGCGCTGTCGACGCTGATCATGCGGCTCGCCCTTGCGGCTCCGCCCTTTTTCAACGTGCTCCTCGGACTTGCCGCAGCGCTCTTTGCCATCTCCCTGACCTACGCCAGCAGGACATTATTTGCCAAAAAGCTTGCAGATAAGAAGCACTTGAGTAATATTCTAAATTAGAAAAAAGTGTCGTGGGGGTTACGACCAGATGCCGGCGATGTCCCGGGCGCAGTCCGGACATTTGCCGTTTTTCAGCCGCGAGGAAGATACACGGAAACCCTGGCGCGAGATGAGGATCGCTCCGCAGTGGGGACAGCTGGTATCTTCTCCCCCCGAACCGGGCCGATTGCCGGCATAGACATGGTGCAGCCCGCGATCGAGACCGATCTGTCTCGCCATTCTGAGGCTTTTTTCACTTGTGGGGGGCGGTGCGGTTGTTCCGGACATCTTGTAGGTGGGGTAGTAGCCGGTGACATGCCAGGGAATGGACGGATCGATTCCGGCGAGAAAAGAAGCAATTTGCGTCAATTCACCGGTGGAGTCGTTCAGACCGGGAATGATCAGGGTGGTGACCTCCACCCAGACGCCCAATTCCCGAAAGCGGACAATGTTGTCAAGGACCGGCTGCAGCCTTGCCCCGCAGACCTTGCGGTAGAAGTCGTCGGTGAAGGCCTTCAGGTCGATATTGATTGCCGTCAGGACCGGCGCAAGCTCCTTGGCGATCGTCTCCGTCATATAACCGTTGGAGACAAAGACATTTTTCAGGCCGCGATCGACCGCCGCCACGCAGCAATCATAGGCGAATTCGTAAAAAATGGTCGGTTCGACATAGGTGTAGCTGACCGACCGGCATGTATTATCGAGTGCCAGCCGGACAATGTCTTCCGGTTTTCGCAGGATGCCGGACGACTCTACATCCATGTCGCGGGAGACCTGGGAGATGGAGGCATTCTGGCAATGCAGGCAGCGGAAATTGCAGCCGTAGGTGGCTATGGAATAGGAGAGACTGCCCGGCAGGACGTGGAAGAGAGGTTTTTTTTCAATGGGATCGATATGTTCGGCGATGATCCTACCATACACCAGGCTTTCCAGCCGATCTCCGCGCCGTACTCGAACGCCGCACAAGCCTCTTTTGCCTTCGCGGAGTCTGCAACCATGGCCACAGACCTGGCACTCGATGGTGCCATCGTCCAAAACCACGGATAATGAGGCTCTTCGTCCGTCACTTTTCGACACAGTACCAGTCATAGCTTTCGACCTCGATAAACGACCTTTCCACTCGTCCCGAAATTCGTCAATCCGGCACGAGAATTCTTTCGGCAGGGTCGTATGATGAGAAAACCAGCTTTTTCAGGTACTATAATTCAAGTTCACCGAAAGATCAGCTTCTTGCGGGATGCTAACGTTGAGAAAAATCTGAAACAACCGAGCAGCGAAGGCTTCCGCCGAGTCTCCGCCAAGTAGTTGCCTGCACAGAGAAAAATCTGGTTTCTCTGACCGAAGACCACCCTTCTCTGCAGATTGTTCGCCTTGTTTATAATACCTTCCATATGCCATTTTTTCATTGGTCCCCCCGTAAAAAAGTCTACAGACCAACTCATCTTGCCGCGCAAAGAATGCAAACAAAATCCTATCACAAACAAAGGGTATTGTCAACTCCTTGAAATGGCAACGACTTAAAGAAGCAATCAGCGGTCAGCAGTCAGCATTCAGCTCATTCCTCGCCGATAGCGGCAGCTGAAAGCTGATCACTAAGAGCTGACTCACCCACGCTGCCACTCTTGACCGGATAACAGGTAATGAGGACAGAAGTTTGCTTTGTAGCTCATGGCGGGAACGACGCGGATGTAATAACCAAGATAGAGGTATTCGATCTCCCATTCCCGGCACAGATCGACAAGAGAGAGGATATTGTAGGTTCCGAGGCTGCGCTGCGACTCGTCGGGATCGAAATAAAAATAGACGGCATTCAGCCAGTTGTAGCCGATGTCGATGATTGAGGTACCGACCAGGCGGTCGCCTACCCGGTATTGAAGTTGGATGGTGTTGACGACCCGGTTCAGAAAGAAATCGCGATAGTAGCCCTTGGCGGTATTGTTTTCGCGAGGATATCTGGCCTGCAGGAATTTTTCGCACAGTCCAAGGTCCTCGTCCGTCACCTTGAGAGGCAGCAGTGACTTTGTCACATCCCCGTTCTTCGCAAAGACCCTTTTTTGATTGCGATTGGGGTAAAATTCAGAAGTATGCAGACGGATCGGAATGCAGGCGGAACAGGCAGCACAGGCCATATTGTACAGACAGTTGCCGTTCCGCCGATAGCCGGCCGCCAGGAAAAGCTCCATGGCCCGCTCGCTCAAGGGGCCGAAGGTCGCCTGGTGGAAGGTGGCAACATAGGGCAACCCATACGGGCACCCTATATCGATATTGACAAAGAGATGCTCCACGCGCATGAGCAGCGATGAGAATTCCTTACGACAACGCTCGTCATAGGTGAGTTTCATGGTTCTGGTCATGATATTGCGCAAGCTTTGGTAAGAATTCTGCCGGGAGCAGGCGTCAGCTATCAGCCATCAGCGTTCAGCTGCTTCTGCTGAAAGCTGATGGCTGATAGCTGAACGCTTACTCAAAGGGCTATTATACCAGACCCTGGTCGAGCATGGCATTCACTACTTTGACAAAACCGGCGATGTTCGCGCCGGCGACATAATTGCCCGGCGAGCCGTATTCCTCGGCCGCATCGAGACAGGTCTTATGGATCGATTTCATGATCTGCTTGAGCCGGGCGTCGACTTCAGCCCGCGGCCACGACAAGCGCATGGAGTTCTGGGCCATTTCCAGCCCCGATACAGCCACGCCGCCGGCGTTGGCGGCCTTACCGGGGGCAAAGAGGAGCCTGTTGTCGAGAAGAATCTCCATCGCTCCATGGGTCGTCGGCATATTCGCCCCTTCGCTGACCAGGCGCACGCCGCCCGCAACAAGGTGCCCGGCATCTTCGCCGTTGATCTCGTTCTGGGTGGCGCAGGGAAAGGCGCAGTCAGCCCGATGAGCCCAGAGCGGATTGGAGGTCAGTGCCGGATTGACGGGGGTGTAGACAGCTTCCGGATACATGGCCGCATACTCGCTGATCCGGCCCCGGCGAATATTCTTCAGCATCTTGACGTATGCCAGTTTTTCCACATCGACGCCCCGTTCATCGTAAATATAGCCCGATGAATCTGATAGGGTATGCACCGTTCCGCCAAGTTCAAGGATTTTTTCCACGGTAAACTGGGCGACGTTGCCCGACCCCGAGACCAGGCAACGCTTGCCGGTCATGGTCTCGCCTTTCGTTGCCAGCATTTCCGCGGCAAAATAGACATTGCCGTAACCGGTTGCCTCGGGGCGGACCAGGCTGCCGCCCCAGCCGAGGCTCTTGCCGGTCAGGACGCCGGTGAATTCGTTCTTCAGCTTTTTGTACATGCCGAAGAGGTAGCCGATTTCCCGCGCGCCCACCCCGATATCCCCGGCCGGCACGTCGGTGTTCGGTCCGATGTGCCGGAAGAGTTCGCACATGAAGGACTGGCAGAAGCGCATCACCTCGTTATCCGATTTGCCCTTGGGATCGAAATCCGACCCCCCCTTGCCGCCGCCCATGGCGAGAGTGGTCAGTGAATTCTTGAACACCTGCTCAAACGCCAGGAATTTAATTATCCCGAGATTCACCGAGGCATGGAAACGCAGGCCGCCCTTGTAAGGGCCAAGCACGCTGCTCATCCCCACGCGAAAGCCCCGGTTGACATGAACCTGGCCCTCATCGTCCATCCAGGGAACCCGAAACAGGATCACCCTCTCCGGTTCGGTAATCCGCTGCAGCACGGACTGCCGCCGGTATTCCAGGTTGCGGTCCAACACCGGCTTGACACTTTTCACCACCTCTTCGACCGCCTGATGAAATTCACGTTGCTCCGGGTCCTTCTCCTTGATCCGATCGATTATCGCGTCCACTGCATTCTCCTTGTAGAATTATACTCTGGTTCCTGACATCTTTCCCCTTCAGTTTACAGACCATTCTGCAGGGTGCGCCGCCCGCCTGCAGAATGACGCTTTCCGAATGCAAACCGTCGCATTTGAGCGTCAGCGGCGCATCCAGCCTCACCTGCCGGACATATTCCCCCTGTTCAACCACCGATTGCCGGTCGAGCCACTGCCAATCGAGAAAATCCCGGTGCCGTCTGCCCGGTGCCCGCTCCCCGTTATCGTCGAGGGTCAGATAGGGGATGCCCAGCGAGGTGATATTCTGGAAGAAATGGGTCCCTTGGGAGGGATCGGCCCTGATCGTCTTGCCTCTCACCTCGATAATCGCCGCCACCCCGGAGATATCCGACCACTGCACGGGAATGCCGAGCCAGGGGTCGGCGGATCCCCACCGCCCCGGGCCGACCAGCAGAAACGGCCGCTTATCCCGCCGCAGGGCGCGGTTCATCACCCCTATTTCCCGGGCCGCCTCCCGGGTCTTCGCCGGATTGAACGTCGCAGGATTAACATAGACGATATCGGCGATATCGCCGTAGGTGCCATGCCCCAGGGACCTGCCGACATAGCAAACTGCCTGGCCGATTTCGTGATCGCAGATCTCGACATCGATCAGCTCGCCGCCGGTCACCATGGGCCGAATCTGGAGAAAGTAGAACACCGATTTGGCCAGGTCCGGGTCGAGATGCACGGCGAACTCAATTTCCACCTCGCCGCCCATGCCCTCCTTGCCGATCGCCAGGAGCTCGGTGAGGATTTCGGCCAGCGGATAACCCGAATACTTGAGGATGGGGGCAAAGGTCATGATCTTCTGCCCCGGCAGGCAGGCGTCCCGGACCCGTTCCTCCTCGGCGATGTAGGTGGAAGCCAGCATGGTCACCGGCAGTTCGTTTTCCGCCTGATGAATCTCCCGCAGAACCAGATTGGAGGTCTCGCGATGCAGGCAACTTGAGGTCATATCGAGGGCATAAAACTGCCGCTGGCTCGTTTTGAGCATGTTCTCGACGGTTGCGAACTGCAGCAACTTCTTGGCCCGGGGCGGGGAAAACCATAAGGTTTTGCCGCCTTCCACCACCGTCTTGCCGATTCCGAGAGCGATATGAGCAACCCCCTCATCGGCCCGCATGTCCATGACGGGGTAAAAATTCCGCGACTGGGCAACACCCGATACTGCCGGATACCAGAAATCGCCATACCGCCCGCCCGCCAGTTCCTGGATGATGACCGCCATTGAATCCTCCCGACCGTGGGCGGTGGCCTTGGAAAAAGCCAGCGGACTTTCGAACCAGGTCGAGGCGTAGACCAGTTTGACGGCGCTTTCGAGCTGGGCCAGCCGCTCGTTGAAATCGGCGTGATTATTGGCGAGAAAATAGGTCGAATAGAGACCGGCGTAGGGCTTGAAATGAGCGTCTTCGAGCAGCGAAGAAGACCGGACCGACAGCGGGTGATCGCATTTCAACAGAAAAGAGCGCAGCTCCTGCCGAAACCAGGACGGCAAAACCGCATCGAGGAAGATGTCGGCAACCTCTTCGTCGGACATCGGTTTGTTGAAGAACAGGTTGTTCGCCTCGACAAAGGCATTGAACCCGTCGGCGGTGATGACGCAGGTCTTGGGGATGGTGATGGTATGGGAATTGAGAACGGAATTCTCCCGGTAGGATTCCTGCAGGCGGGCCCACATGAAGGCGATCCCCCGGGCCTTGCCGCCCATCGAGCCGCTGCCGATCTTGACGAAGTCCATGATATCGCTGTCGTAATCCTCGGCGGAAAACTTGACTACCACCCCCTTCTGCCTGAGTTTCCGCAGCGAATGCACCTTGTAGAGGAGATCCTCCCGAATGCTTTGCAGGTCGTCGAAATTGAGCACATAGTCCTTGTGCAGCCTACGGGCAAGCGTCACTTCGGCTCTTGCCATGACCCAGTTGGAAAAGTGGTTCCGCATAGTGTGGTATCTGAGCGATACTTCGGGGATGACGCGGAGCTGCTTTTCGAACTCGTGGAGATTGGCCGCCGAGCCGATCGCCGTCTCGTCCGGCAGGCGGAAGATGAAATCGCCGAAGCCCAGGTGTTCGAGGAAAAAGCTGTGCAGTTCCTCCTTGATCATCGGCGAGTTTTTATCGAGGAAAACCGCCGGGATTCGCTCGGCAACCCAACGATTGTGATGTTCGTTGGAGACAACCAGCAGGGGCAGGTCGTGAATCTCGGTCCGCACGAAGCGCAGGAAATCGATGCCCGCCTCGTCGGCCATCACTCCGCCCCGCCGGAACCTGGCATCCGAAATTATCCCGAAAACGTACGGTTTGTACGCCTGGTACAACATCATCGCCTCCTCGTAGTTGGTGGCCATGAGAATGCGCGGCCTCGCCCGCATGCGCAAAAGACGATGGCGCTCGTTGAGGCTTTCATCCAGCACCGACTGGGTCTGCCGCACTACTTCGCGGTAGATGAGGGGCAGGAAAAGGGACCGGTAGAGCGGCGAATCCTCGACATAGATAAGGACGCGGACCATGGCCCGCTGGGTATCGGAGTCGACATTGTGGTGGTCCTCGACATTCTTGATGATGGCCAGCAGCAGGTCTGCCTCGCAGCACCAGATGAACGTCTTGTCCACGCCGTAGCTGTCGATTTTCTCGGGAAAGGTCGAGCGCAGATTGTGAGCGACCAGGATCACCGGCACCTGCGGCTGGATCTTCTTGATGGCCGCCCCAAGGGCAAAGGCATCCATGCCGCCCAGGTAGGGCATGGTGATGACCATGTCGAACTTTTTCAGGCCGAGGATCTCCAGGGCCTCGCCGGCGGAAGATGCCCGGGTGATTTTCGGCGGCTTGCTCAGGTTCAGGCCGTGGTATTCGTTGATCAGCCTGGTGGCGAGACTGCCGTCTTCCTCCATGATGAAGGCATCGTAGCGGCTGGAGACCAGGAGAATGTCCTGCACCTTGAACGGCATGAGATCGTGGAAGATCTTGAAGTGCGGATCAAAACCCAGAAGCTGCTCGCTCGCATCCTGAAACATCTCTTCCCCATCCCCGATTCGATCGTTGTAGAGAATCTTTTTAATACCTCCGGATCCCGGCAAAAGATCACGCCCAAGTTTTTCCCGGCATACATTCATTGTATAGCCGTTTTGCCAAAAAATAAAATGGCTTCACCACTCTCCGCCAGATGCGAGGTATACCGCCGGAAACCATGAGATGACAAAGAGAAAGAGGACGAGCAGGATGAGCGAGAGCCGAATGGCCCGCAGGCGGTAGGCTTCGACCGGTCTCGCCATGTCCGGCAGGAGGCCCATCGGGGCGACGGCCCCGGCGCTCATGCCGGCAAAGACCGAAGTGAAGAGCAGAAAATAGATGGGATAGCCGACGCCGTGATACTCCCTCAGGAGAATATCGAAGGGACAGCGATGGGACGGCATGGCATAGATATAGGAAGAGATCACCGCGGTAATGATCAAAAGAGAAAAGAGGAAAAAGAGCAGCCAGCCCATGGCAAGACAGATATTGCCGGACAGGTAGCGATAGGTGGTCCGGCTGCGCCCTTGCAGCTGTCCCCAGCCGCCCCAAAAAAGCAGCCCCGAATAGCCGTAGTACAGGGCCATCAGCGGCAATGCCGGCAGCGCGCCGACGAGGTTTCTGCCATCGCCGCTTACCCCGCCGAAGATCACTCCGCAGCAGGAGGTGATGATGTCGGGCTGCAGGCGACCGAGATAGGCCAGCAACAGCAGGGTATCGGCCAGCAGGTACGGGACCAGCAGCAGCAGGTAATAGAATTTCATGCGGGTGAGCGGCGTCTCTTCGGAGCGGAGATCGAGCCGGTGCATGAGGATCCAGAAACCGTACAGAAAGAGACCGAAGATCTTGACCGCAAGTGCTGGAATGCCGAAGTCGTTGGCCAGAAAAGCCCCGGTGGCACACATTGCACCCACCAGGATCTTTGAAAAGCTGTCGGCGGCCAGGACCAGCAGCAGCAGCGAAATTATCTGGAGGGCAAGACCATACTCCATCAGCATCGCCGACAGCCAGCTCTCGTTTTCCAGCCTGATCTGCCTTGCGGTATCCGCCCCCGCATCCCAGAATCTCACGACCCGCAGCGCCGTGACGGCCGCCCGGGCGCCGAGTAGTATGGTTGCCGCGCTGCAGACGAGGAGAGCAATGGACCAGGAGTTGAGCAGCATTCGACTCAGCCTCCGGCATCCGCATGGCGGATCCTGCCGTCCCGCAGGTCGACGATCCGGTCGACGCGGGGGTGGCCGGCCACCAGCGGATCGTGGGAGGAGAGGATGAGCGTCCTGCCTTCGCCCTTCAGCCCCGCTAGCAGGTCGACAATCTCCCGGGCGAGCTGGCCGTCGAGATGGGCGGTCGGTTCGTCAGCGACGACGATCGGCGGATTGTTGATCAGAGCCCTGGCGATGGCCGCCCGCTGCAGTTCGCCGCCGCTCAGCTGGCGGGCGGGGAAATGCTTGCGATGGCCGATGGCAAGTTTTGAGAGCAGCGCATCGGCCCGCTTCTCCCTCTCCCGCGGGCTCACGCCGAGCGGCAGGAGCGGCAGGGTGACGTTGTCCAGAACCGTGAGATGGCCGAGCATATTGAAATGCTGAAAGACAAAACCGATCAGCTCCCGGCGATAGCGGGTCAGAAAATGGTCGGGCAGCCGGGAGATGCGCTTGCCGCCGATGGTAGCCCGGCCGCTGGTCGGTCCGAAGATGCAGCCGATGATCGAGAGCAGCGTCGTCTTGCCCGATCCGCTCGGCCCCCGCAGGCAGACCATCTCGCCTTCGGCCACGGTAAGGTCGATATCGTGCAGGGCTGCCACCTCGTTTGGTTCGCCAAGGTTGTAGATTTTGTTCACCGACTCAAGCTCAATTATCATGTCAGATCACCGAATCGGCCCGGACCACCGCCGCCCGCCAGGCCGGCACCGCCGTGGCGCAGAGATACGGCAGGACGGAAATCGAGAAAGTGAGCAGAAGATCGGCAAAGGCGAACTGGGGCGTAAAGGCGCCGGCCGGCCGCAGCACCGACCAGCCGAGCAGGACCTGCCGCAGGAGGGTCCCATGGAAGACGGCCACATGAATCCAGGCAAGCAGAAATCCGGTCAGGAATGCCAAGAGGGAGATGACCGCCGACTCGCAGAACCTGAGGAGGATAATATCCTCAGTCTGCCAGCCCAGAACCTTCAGGATGCCGACCTCCCGCACCTCTTCCCGGGATAGCCCGGAAGCCCGGTCCCAGGCAAAGATCGCAAAGGCCGCAAGCGCGGTCAGAAAACAGATCGCCCCGAGGCCGCTCCGCCAGGAAAAAACCACGTTATAGGTTTTGCGGATCTGGTTTCTGGTGATAACCCTGACTCCCGGCAAGATTCCTGCGATCTTGCCGGCGATGGTGTCCAGTTCCTGCGGATTGGCCACCGTAACCAGGAGATCCGTGACAAGACCCGGTTCGATGGCGAAAAGATCCCGGGCATCCGCGAGCGTCATGAGGATGACATCCGCCGTGAGCAGATCGAGTTTCTCGGCAAAGGTCCCGACCGTCTCAAAGGAAGCCATGGACAGGTCCGGCCTGAACAATGAAAAATGGCGGCGGTCGCCAAGACCGAGTGTATCGCGGATGTCGCGGCTGACCACCACCTTGCCCCGGTCGTGGGGCAGCAGCAGGCGGCCTTCGGAGACCCCCGGCCAGCTGGCGTCGTCCCTGGCTCCTTCCGGCGGAGTGAGGCCGATCACCGTATAGTTGGCGCCAGTTGCCTCATCGAAATAGTAGCCCCAGATCCGCTCGGTAACTTTTTTCACCCCAAGGATCCCGGCCAACTTCTCCTTCGCCCCCTCGGCGATGGCCACCTGGCGGCCGGCGGACATCTGCTGCACGGTGATATCCGGGGCCGTGACCAGGATTTTTTCGGCAAGAACCGTGAGACTGCCGGTCATCAGCTGAAACGAGGCAAAGAGAAAAATCACCAGGGTGAAAAGGATGAAGATCGAACAGTTTTTGCCGAAGTTCCGCATGAGCGAACCGAGGGCATAATCGAGAATATTCAGGAAACGGCCGAAGAAGGCGCTCATGGACGGCACCCGCCCGGTGCCCAGAACAGAGTGGAGGGAAAATGATCGAGTGCCCCGGGATGATCCATCGTTACCACCACCGGATCGCTGACCGCCGGATGCCTGGTATAACGGGCCTCCGTGGATAGCGCCAGATCTGAAAGACCGAATTTTGCCGCCGCCTCCTGCATGAGACGGATGTCCGCAGCCTGTTCGCCACTGTTCTGCCCGACTCCCGGCAACCCGAACGACAGACCGTACAACAGCACATAGCCCGACAAAACCAGAATCAAGATGGAGGAAGGCCGCATATCAATTTTTTTTCCCGTGATGCATCATCCCATGGCCATGCCGCAGGGATTCGATCAACTGCGGGGTAATGTCCGGGAAAGGCAGGATCTCCCGTCCCTTGTGATCCTTCAGAAAAGTCTCGGCGGGGGATTCCTCGGCAAACGGGATCAACTCATGGCCCATGGGTCCGTACACATCGCTGCCGATCACATAGCTCGCCCGGCGGCCGTCGATCCACTGCTGACCGTAATAATCCTTGACCCGGACCTCGCCCACCGTTACGCCCGCGGCGGCTCCGTACGACTGGGGAGAAAAAAAATAGGCCATCATATCCTTCACCCCGTCGAACGTCTCGGTCCGGCCGTCGGACAGGACGAGTTGCGTCACCCATTGGGGGTATTTCGCCACGAACATGCCGCAAACCGGGCACCGGGCGTCTTTAGCGATGCCGGGCTCATCCGCCCGAGCCGCAACCACCTGCCATGTCCCCAGCGCAAAAAGAGTGGAGACCCAAAAAAGAAATATCAGATTACGCACATTCATTTCTTCCTCCCCAAATTACGTATCCGCGAGCCGGATTCTATTGATCCAGATATTTGCCCAGGATTTCCTGCAACTCGGCCTTCCCCACGCCGCCCAGCAAGGCGGCGAGAATCTTTTGATCGGGGCTGATGAAAAGGGTCTGCGGGTAGGCCCGGATGTCGTACAGATCGGCAAGTTTTGCCTCCGCGTCCATGACTATCGGAAAATCAATCTGCATGTCTGCGGCAAACTTCTGCAAGTTCTCACGCTTTTCATAAAAGCTCCCGATATACATAACCTGCAGCCCCTTGTCGCGGTACTTTTGGTAAAATTCCTTGAAGGCCGGGGTATCGGCCTGGCAGAAACGGCAGTTGGTTTCAAAAAAACGCAGGATCACCGGGCCTCCCCGCAGGCTGGAAAGGACAATAACACGATCATCGAGACCCTTGGCGGCAAAATCGGGCGCCGGGTCGCCCAGCCGCAAGCCCTTCGGCGTTTCCTGCGGACTGCACCCGGCAAGGATCAGGCAGAAGAGCATGACCAATAATCTTTCTTCCATGAGTTAGGTTCCTTTGGCTCCGACTATTTCGGCAATTGCATATGTCCTTCGCAATATGTTACACTGTGGTATATTTGTCGGGCTGGGCATATGCCGTAGACGCCCAGCAGTCTTCAGCTTCCATTCCCAGTATGTACAATAACCTTTTGACAAACGAGAGCTAAAGCACTTTTTGCCTGACAAGTACTATTTTTACCGAAAAGAGCCACGCTCGCCTCACAGCTCGGGGAACATCATGGATAGCGCCGAATTTACCGATATCAGAAAAAAACTGGAGAAAACCCAGAAGGAGATCGCCAGCCTTCTCGGCATTTCCCTCAAAGCGGTCTGCAGCTATGAGCAGGGCTGGCGAACGATCCCCGCCCACGTGGAGCGGCAACTCATCTTCCTCCTCGCCCGGAGGGGTCATCGCGACAAGGCCAATCCCAACTGCTGGGATCTGCGCAAGTGCCCGGAAGAAAAGAAGACAAAGTGCCCGGCCTGGGAGTATGATGCCGGGGAATTCTGCTGGTTCATCAACGGCACTATCTGCGAGAATGCCACCTGCAAGAACTGGGAAAAGAAGATCCTGGTCTGCAAGAATTGCGTGGTGATGAAGAGCATCAAGTAGCTCATTCCAACTTGCATTCAAGATGATAATTGTTTTCCGTAGGGTGCGCCGTGCGCACCGTCTTTATTGTCCCATGGGACGGAATTGAATTCTGTCCCCGGCTGACCAAAATTGGTGCGCACGGCGCACCCTACCTGAAGGACGTCATCTTGAAAGCTCTTTGGAATAGGGCTTGGCCGCCGCCAGTTCCGCCGGCGTATTAACATTCAAAAAAGCGTGACGCAAGGGTTCGGGAACGAGCGGGCTATCGATCCGCGGATGGCCGGCCACCTCGCCGATCCGCAGCTGCCCGGCGCAGAACTGTTCTTCAAAGAGTTGGGCGGCACGGCAGTCATACCAGGCAAAGAGCGGTTCGCAGTGGTCACTGCCCGCCAGTCGCGGCACCCTTCCCCAGCATCCCGCCCGGCGTCCCGCCAGGAGCCATTGCACCGCCGCAGCCGTAATATCCGGCATATCGCAAGCCACAATCAGCCACGACACCTGCGGTTGAAAGCGGCAGGCCGAAAGGATGCCGGCGAGCGGACCCACAACCCCGGGAATATCGGCAAGGCGAATGGTATCCGCCACCGGCTCGGGGATCTGACCTTTTCCCGAGACCACTATGCCGGCAACGGAAGGTTGCAGGAGTTCGATGGTCCTCTCCAGCCATGTCCGCCCATCTTCGCCCGCGATCAGGTGTTTCGGCCGACCCATTCGGGAACTCTTGCCGCCGATCAAGATGCAAGCCCATACCGGCGTCCGGTTCACAAGTTCATCGAGCCTTGCCACCAGCCGGGGCATGAAGATCTCCACTGTCTCGACCTCTGGCCCGGGCAAGAATAAATCCCCGGCTGCCTCAGCCCCCGACTCGCCGAGGTAGATCCGTTGGAGCGGCAGATGGCTTGGCCCATCCACGACGACCAGATCGTGATGTCGGGCAGAAAGGCTGAGGGTGTACGGATTGTGAAAAATTTCGCCCGGCAGCACCGCGAGATCCAGCCCTCTTTTCGTAAACTCGGTCTCCAGGCTCCGCAGGAATTGGGCTCGAAACCCTGTCGCGCCCCCGACCAAAGAAAAGACGGGGAGACCGGCCCAGTCGATAATAAGGTCTCCCGAGTTCGCATGCCGACCTTTGCTCTTCACTTTATCTGCCATCTACACCTGCTCTCAGTCGATGGAGATGGGCCGGCTGCAGGCCGGCAGGATTCCGGCGCTTCGCCCTTTTTCGAGGAATGCAGCAATCGCGGCCCAGCCCTCCGTCCCCAGGTCTTTTGAGAAATCGTTGACGTAGAGACCGATATGGTTCTTCACCACCGCTTCCTCCATCTCCTGGCTTTTGCTGCGGATATACGGCAGACACCGGTCCGGATGGCGAAAAGCGTAGTCGACACTGTCCCGGATAGCCCGGTCGATCGCCCGGATCTTTGTTTCGCCGAGGCTCCGGCGGGCGACAATACAGCCGAGCGGGATCGGCAGGCCAAAACTCTTCTCCCACCACTCGCCAAGATCCTGCAGGCAGACCAGGCCTCGCTCCCGGTACGTGAAGCGGGATTCGTGGATGATGACTCCTGCGTCCACCTCACCTTTGCAGATGGCATCCATGATCAGGTCGAAGCGCATCTCCACCAGCTCGCAACGCTCGGGGAGAAACATCTGCAGGAGAAGCGCCGCGGTGGTCAGTCTGCCGGGAATGGCAATCCGCTTGCCGGTAAGCTGGACGGTCTCGCTGTCTGTCCTGGCTACCAGCAAGGGGCCGCACCCCCTTCCCAGGGCACTGCCGGCAGAGAGGACACAGTACTCATCGAGAACATGCCCCAGGGCATGGCAGGAGAGTTTGGTAACATCGAGGTTTGCGGCCAGCGCCCACAGATTGAGTTTTTCCACGTCTTCCAGAAGAGGCTCCCGGAAGACCAGGTCGCCCATGGCGATCCTGCCGTGAACGAGGGCGTAGAAGATGAAGGTGTCGTTGGGACAGGGCGAAAAGCCTAAGGAGAGATCATTGCTCATTGGAACAGTCCTTTCGTGATCAAAGCTGCGGCCCGGCCGGCCTGACGGCAGGCATCAACCAGGCGCCAGCTGGCCGGCTGCCGGTCTTCGACATAGTTGGAGACAGCGCGCAGTTCAAGGCACGGCAGGGAGAATTCCCGACAGACCCGGGCCACCGCCGCACCCTCCATATTTTCACAGATCCCCTGCCACCGAGCCCGCAGCATCTCGCCGCGGCACAGGGTACCGGAAACACCATTGACCGTGATGAAAACGCCGGTATGGCAGACAAGGCCGTGCGATTCAAGCAGCCGTTGTCCCGCTTCGAGCAGTTCGCCACCCAGAGAACACATGATTTCTCCGGTCAGCGACCGATCAAGGGGAACTATCTCATCCGGCAGTGAGATGCCGAAATCGCCCAACACTTCCTGTTCGGCCAGACAGAGGTCGAGCAAAGCCGGCTGTTTGCTGCCGGCCGGCTGCAGGTAGGCGCCGCCAATCCCAAAATTGACGACCGCCTCAACCGGTTGCTCCAGCAGGCAGAGAAACCTGGTCAGGCACACCGCGGTCTCCACCGATCCGACGCCGGTCACCAGGGTCAGGCAGGAGGAAGCATCGCCCGCGAACTCTGCCAGGAACGGCTGCATCTCTATTTCGGTTGCGGCAACGGCCAGGATCATGGTATCTACATCAACTTTACAGATTATCGTCGTTTTTTAGTACCCCCCTTGTGGGGGGTGAGGTTATCTTTCCCTTGCCAACTGCGCCATTCTCCCGCAGCCGGCAAAATACCTTAACGTATTCGGTTTTTTTCTGCATCGCTTACCGCGAGCAGCAGTTCACTTTTCATCGACAAGAAGTACCATGCCCCACGACCATCTCCTCAGCGCCTATTCCTACCATCTTCCGGCCGAACTCATCGCCCAGCATCCGGCGGACAAGCGGGACGATTCCCGACTGATGGTGGTGAACATGGCCGATAACCAATCCAGCCAACCGCACCATCACCGCTTCAGCGACATCGCGGCCTTCATCGGCAAAAAAGATATGCTGGTAGTGAATAACACCAGGGTTTTCCCGGCAAGACTCCTCGGCAAAAAGGAGAGCGGCGGCAAGGCGGAAGTCTTTTTACTGGAATTCCCCATCATCGACCATGCCGCGGGGAACACCGCCGTCGCCAGCGCCCTGATCAAGGCCTCGAAGCGGCCGAAACCTGGCACGAAAATCCATATCACCGAAACGTTTTATGGGACGGTCATGGCAGACCAGGGCGACGGCAAGGTAAAACTGCAACTGCATTTCGACCGGGCGGTGGGCCTTGCGGAGACGCTCAGGTGCTCAGGCCAGGTTCCCCTGCCGCCGTATATCGAAAGACGGGAAGGTTGCACCGCGGAGGATGTGCAGCGCTATCAGACGGTCTATGCCAGCACGCCCGGAGCCGTGGCCGCCCCGACGGCGGGCCTGCACTTTACCGATGAGTTACTCAGGACCATAACCGAACGGGGAACCCTATTCGGCCAAGTCACCCTGCACGTTGGCTACGGGACGTTTGCCCCGGTGAGAGAGGAAGATATCACCCGCCACCGGATCCATCATGAATACCTCAGTATTTCGCAGGATACGGTGGATGCAATTGTCAGAACAAAAGAAAGAGGCGGAAAAATCTGGGCGGTCGGAACTACTACGGTGCGGGCCCTGGAATTTGCGGCAAAAGAAACGGGGAACCTGCGGGCCATGGACGGCTGGTGCGATCTCTATATCTATCCCGGCTTCGCCTTTCAGGTCGTCGATAATCTTATTACCAATTTCCACCTGCCGGATTCATCGCTGATGTTCCTGGTCTCGGCCCTGTGCGGCCGGGAAACCCTCCTTGACTGCTATAATACGGCAATCAGGGAGGGTTATCGTTTCTTTTCCTACGGGGATGCAATGACCGTGATAACCGGCCGGTCCGAATGAGTGGCGGAAGAAGAGCGGCGATGGATCAAGCTGTTGCTGTCGCTGACGCGGCTGCCGGACAACCGGCACAACTCCCGCCCGATTGACAGGGAGAGGCCGCCGGTTTCGCGGCTGCACCGGAGGTGCTCGAATAGCCGTCCGCATACCAGCCGCCGCCTTTCAACTGAAAGGAAGACATCGACATCAGCTTTTTAACCGGAGCCTGGCATTCAGGGCAATTGGTCAATGGCTTATCGGCCATTTTCTGCTGAACTTCAAAAACCCTGTCACACTCTTTGCACTCATACTCATACACTGGCATTGCTCGTCACCTCTTGCACCACATTATAAATTGTTAAAACTGTTGCTGTTTGAGTTGAAATGATTTTTCTCCGTCCCTGCCAAAAACCGATCTTACGGAGGGACAGCTATCTCGTTCAATAATAAGACAAATTTGTAAATACTGATTACCCCGGACTTTCACCCAAGAAGCAACAGCAGAATAATTCTCGCGCTTCCATCTGTCAATATCGGCAATCGACCGGGATAAAAATTATCATGACATGAACCTGAAGTTGCCGGCTTGTTGAAGGAAGAGTTTTCTGGTAGAGTAGCGCGACATTTACACTTATCTTTTACACTCTCTGCTCTCTTAATCACCCATGATCGGTATTTTTGATTCAGGCGTTGGCGGCATGACCGTGGCCAGGGCTGTTGAACTGCTGCTGCCGCGCTTTCCCCTGCTCTATCTTGGCGATATCGCCAGATCTCCTTACGGCACCAAAAGCGACCGCACGATTGTCGAGTACTCGATTGAGAATACGAAATTCCTCATCGAAAGAGGAGCGCAGGTCATCGTCATCGCCTGCAATTCGGCTTCGAGCGTCGCCACCGACCGCCTTCGCCAGGAGTTCAGCATTCCCATCATCGAGGTCATTACCCCTGCGGTCGAGCAGGCCCTGCGGCAGACCCGGAGCTGCAGGATAGGCGTGATCGGCACCAAGGCGACCATCCGCAGCAACATTTATGAGCGGAAGATCCTGGCGGAAAGACCCGAATGCCGGGTCGTTTCGACCCCGTGTCCGCTGCTCGTGCCGCTGGTCGAAGAGGGCTGGACGAACAAGAGGGAAACCAAGATGATTCTCCGGCGGTATCTCCATAGCCTGAAGGAATCCCAGGTCGATACCCTGGTACTGGGCTGCACCCACTATCCGCTGTTGAAACACCTGATCCAGCCCCGCATCGGCAAAAGGGTCACCCTGATCGATTCGTCGCTGGCCGCCGCCGAATATCTCCGGCAATACCTGCAGGATAATCCTGATTTTACGCCGTCCACGCAGCATGAGCCGGGTAAAAACAGATACTTTGTCACCGACCTTACCGAATCCACCCGATCTATGGCCGAGAAGATATTCGCCCGGCCAATCGATCTTCAACCTGTCGAGTAACCGATGCATATCTCACGCAACCTTCTTCTTATATTGCTGGTATTGTCGTTTTTTGCCGCAACCGCCCACGCCGCCGAAACCGCGGTGGAATATCCGGAGGACATCGCCGCCCGGCTGCAACGCCGCTACGATGCCATGCAGAGCCTCACCTTCAACTTCTACCAGGATATCCGCGGCGAAATGAGCGGCCGTCCCCGGCAGGGCTCGGGCCAGGCGGTCTTTTACAAGCATGACGGCCTCGCCCGGATGCGCTGGGACTACACCAGCCCGGACCGCCAAGTGCTGATCAGCGACGGCGTGCTGTTTTCCATGTATGTGGCCAACCAGCAGCAGCTGATCATCACCCCGGCGGAAAATCTCGATGCCGACCTGACCTACTCCTTTTTCACCGGCAAAGGTCTTTTGCAGAGGGATTTCCATATCCGGCCAGCCAATGAGGACGAGCAGCCGGAAAACGAAACGGAATTCAAGGTGATCAAACTGATCCCCAAGACCCCGCAGTCCCAGGTCCAGGATATCCATGTCTGGGTCACGCCCGAGTCGCTGATTCGCCGGATCAAGCTCCAGGATCATTTCGGCACTATCACCGTCCTCAACCTGAGCGACATCGAAACGGAAACCCTGGCCAACAAGAGTTCGACGGAGATCGACAAAATATTTACCTTCACGCCGCCGGAAGGGACGGAGATCATCAGGCAATAGCATGACTGTGCCGGCATCCGGGTTCAGGATCGGTCTTGCGGCGACGCCCTGGTCGATTTTCAACCGGCCTTCACTGCAGTTGGGTGTCCTGAAGAGCTATGTGGAAGAAAGGCTCGACGCCCGGGTGGATACCTTTCACCTCTCTTTGCCCGTTACGGCTGCCATCGGTGTCGACCGTTATGCCCGGATCGCCCGTTCCGGCTGGGCAGGCGAGGCTCTTTTTGCCCCGCTGTTGTTCCCCGAAATGAGAGTGCCGGCCGAAAAGCTCTTTTACACAAGTCTTGCCGGGGAGAAGCGGTCATTGGCCAGTTTTTCCGAACTGGTCGAGCGAGTCGAAGAGAGCTGCACTACCTGGCTCTCATCGCTTCCGACGGAGGACTACCACTTGTTCGGTTTTTCCGTCTGCTTTTTTCAACTCCTGCCCTCGCTCTATCTGGCAAAACTGCTCAAAAAAACCAGGCCTGAGCTGCCGATCGTGTTCGGCGGGTCGTCCTGCACCGGAGCGGTTGGCGCCTCGCTTATCGAACATTTTCCGGAAATCGATTACCTCGTCGACGGCGAAGGCGAGGAAGCGCTCTGCCGGCTCTGCCGCTTTATTGCCGGCGACGCGACCTCGCTGCCGACAAATGTGAGGTCGCAACGCCCCATTGCCCGTGCACAAAACCCTGCGGCAGGTCTTGAACCGGACGACCTGCCCTGCCCCGACTACTCTCCCTATTTCCAGGAGATGCGTAAGTTTTTCCCGGAACTGCCGTTCATCCCGATGTTGCCGGTCGAGTTTTCCCGCGGCTGCTGGTGGAATACCTGCACCTTCTGCAATCTGAATCTGCAGTGGCTGGACTACCGGTGCAAAACAGGAGAAAAGATGGCGGCGGAGATCCTGCATCTCGCCCGGACCCATGAATCCCTGCATTTCACCTTCGCCGACAACGCCCTTCCCCTCCGGGAAGCGGATCTTTTTTTCAGCAAAATTGCAGCAGCAGGCCTCGATCTGCAGTTTTTCGCCGAGATCAGGGCGATTGCCGAACCGGAAAGGCTGCAGCTCTACCGGCGGGGGGGACTGAAAACGATCCAGGTCGGCATCGAAGCCCTGTCGACGTCCCTGCTGCAGAAAATGGCCAAAGGCACGACAGTTATCGGGATCATGGCGACAATGAAAACGTGCAGCGAAATCGGGATCCGCCTCGAAGGCAACATCATCACCGAATTCCCGACCACGACCGAAACGGAGATTGCCGAGACGCTTGCCCATCTCGACTACCTCTTTCCTTTCCCCCCGCTGCAGGCCGCCCGTTTTTTTCTGGGCTACGGCTCCCCCATCCATGCCAGGGCAAAAGAATTCTCCATCCGGGCCGTACTGCCCCACGCCAAAAACCGCAGGCTTTTCCCCCGCAACCTGCTGCGGTCGATGACCCTCTTGACCTGCGGCTACAGGGGCGATCGGCGAACACAGCAGCGGCTCTGGCGGCCGGTTCACGAAAAGATCAGAGCGTGGCAAGAATACCACCGGCAAAGGAACAAAGATCAGCCGTATCCTCTCTCGTATGAAGACGGCCGCACCTTTTTGATCATCCGGCAGGAACGACCGGCCGGCGCGCCGCTTTTGCACCGGTTGCGCGGTCTTTCCCGGGATGTCTACCTCTTTTGCCGGAGACCGCAGAAAAGAGCGGACATCTCCCGCGAGTTTCCCGCTGTCTCCGCGAGGAACCTGGAAAATTTTTTCGCCGAGATGAGCACCAAACGGCTCATGTTTATCGAAGGCGACCTGGCCCTGTCGCTTGCAGTCCGGGCTGTTCGGCGGTAAGTGCGATCCGGAAGGTAAGGACTTGCCGGAGAAACTCCAAGATCTGCTGTGGACTTTCCCTTCGTCTTCGGGTTGAATAGCATGACAATATCATCGACTTCCGAACTAAACCGCGAGGGACATGACCGCCGCTTTGACCGATCTTGACATTATCCCGTTCAAGATACAGGGTATCTCGGGAATCGACACTGAGAGATCAAGAGAATCACGACTGTACACCATTCACGCCCGACATCAGCTCATGCCGGACAATACCCGTAACCCACAGTTTCCTGAAAACAGACATGACAGACACGACCAGCGACAATTTCGAAGACTTGTTCAAGGCTGAAGAGACCAAAAAAATCAGACACCTGACTCCAGGTCAAAAGATTACAGCCATCATCGTCGGGATCACCGGGGAGTCGGCCTTTCTTGATGTCGGCAGCAAGAGCGAGGGGGTCCTCAACAGTGCCGAACTGAAAGACAACGAGGGGAATTTCAGCAAAAAGGTCGGCGACACAATCGACGTCTACTTTCTCCGCTCCAAAACCTCCGAGCAGCTCTTTACCACCTCCATCGGATCGGGTGCCGGCAACAGTCACCTGGAGGAGGCCTTTCAAAGCGGCATTCCGGTCGATGGGTTTGTCAAGGCAGAGATCAAAGGCGGCTTCGAAGTCACCCTCGGCGGCAATGTCCGGGCCTTCTGCCCCTATTCCCAGATGGGTCTTCGCCGCATCGACGATCCGGCGGGGACCTATCTCGAAACCCACATGAAATTCCAGATCACCCGATACGACGAGAACGGCCGCAATATCGTCCTCTCCGCCCGGGCACTGCAGGAGGCGGAACGGGAAGAGACCCGCGAAAAACTGCAGCAGACCCTGCAGGAGGGCCAGACGGTCGAGGGCGTGGTTAGTTCGATCAGGGACTTCGGCGCCTTTGTCGATATCGGCGGCGTGGACGGTCTCATCCCGATCTCGGAAATCGGCTGGAGCCGGGTGGAAAAGGTGGCCGAGCATTTTTCCGTGGGTCAGAAGGTGCAGGCGGTCATCAAGAAACTCGACTGGGAGAACAATAGAATTTCCCTCAGCTACAAGGAAACCATGGCCGATCCATGGGCCCAGGTTCAGGTCCAGTTCCCGGAAGGCTCAACGCATGTTGGAGTGGTGGCAAGACTGGCCCAGTTCGGGGCATTCGTGACGCTGGCCGAAGGCATAGACGGTCTCATCCACATCTCCAAACTGGGCAGCGGCAGGCGTATCAATCATCCGCGGGAAGTCATGGAGGTCGGCCAGAATGTCGAGATAAGGATAGATAGCATCGATCCCGCCGAAAGAAGGATCAGTCTAATCCCGGCCGACTACGTCTCGGCCGAGGCGAAAGACGACCAGGAGCGGACCGAATATAAGAGCTTTATCGCCCAGGAGAAAAAGAAAAAGCCGGCTGAGGAAGTCGGCAGCCTGGGGGCTCTGTTGAAGAAAAAGATCGCCGAGAAAAAGAAATAACGGGACTCAGAAATACTGTGCCTCAGGCAGGCGGCCCGTAACCGCCTGTCGTGTTTGCAGGTTTCACCACTCTTCTGCCGGGGGTTGCCTCCGTTCCGGCCGACCCCGCCCTTGTGTCATGTCAAGCCTCAGGGATGATTGAGAAGCTTCAGTTGCAGGGGTGGGGGATCGAGATAGTGCTGATTGACCAGATACTCCTGTTTAAATTTTTTGGCAAAAAAATTGAGCAGGGTGACAGGGACCAGCAGCGGTATCAGACCATGGTGATACTGTTCGAGTACCTCTAAAACCTCCTGTTTCTCCGAGAGTAAAAGAGAGTCTTTGAAATATCCGAAGACATGGGTGAGAACGTTGGTATGTTGTTTGACGGTACAGGTTTTCTTGAGCGTTGCCGTCAGCATCTCCTCATATCGGGCAAAGAGGGTATCGATGGGCAGATCCTTGGCTCTCGCCACCAGACGCCCCATCTCCCGGTAATCTTTTTCGCTGTGGGAAAACAGCAGCAGTTTATGGGAGGTGTGGAAATCGACGAGACAGCCCCGCTTCTTTGTTGTGGCGAGGAGCGATCTCCAACGCTTGTGGACGAAAACCCGGCCGATGAAGTTTTCCCTGAGCTGCGGGTCGTGCAGCCGTTCGTCATCTTCCACCGGCAAGCGGGGAAAATGGCCCATGAAGGCCCTGGCAAAAATCCCGACCCCTCTGCGGCTCGGTTTACCATCCCCGTTATAGACCTTGATCTTCTCCATGCCGCTGCTTGGCGACCCGCTCTTGAAGATAAAGCCGTCAAGCTCCTCCTTTTCGAGTACCTGCAGTCTGGTTGCCGCCCACTTTTTCATCCGCTCGGTACAGTCCTCGCCGCTCAGGGCGGTCACCAGCCGGGGATTGTCCGGGTCGCCCGCCAGCCGGAGCGACTCCCGGGGAATCGGCAGCCCGCATTCGACCTCCGGGCAAACCGGCACAAATCTCACGAACTGGCCCCAGGTATCGGCAAGAAATCGATCGTGCCGATGGTGTCCGTCGTATCTGACTTTATTTCCGAGAAGGCAGGAACTGATCCCGAGTCTGATCAAATCTTCCATGTACCACCCCTCTTCACACTGAATGTCTTTTCCAGCAAACGGGCTTGACATCTGCGCTTAACTCAAGGTACTTCTTCAATTAAGTCATCAACTTCTTTCTATACTGCTATCCTCGTCGGTTTGCAACAACCATCGAATACAGGTTAGGCAAATGATTTTCCCCGCTCCCGGAAGGAACCGCTATCTCCAAGTCCCGCTGTTGTTTCTGGTCATTTTTTCCTTCATTGCGTTGATATACATCAAGCAGGCGGCCCACCGCGACCTCAAGCAATTCGAAACCCATGCCATCATCATTGCCAACGATGTCTGGGCGCTGAACGAAGCAGGGGTGAAGGCATATCTGCAATTGGCGGTCAACGCCAACCATTATAAATCGCTCGGGGTCGCCATTCCGGGGGACGAATCGTTTCATACAGTAATGAGCCAGCCGCTGACCGGGCTGTCGGAATTTCTCTATCAGGTGGGGCTGATCAGGGTAAAAAACCTCTCCATCGCTATCATGCATGAAGACACGGCTATCGGCATGCTCTACGGCGAGCAGTATGTCCGGGTCATATTTCCGCTGTTCAATATCCTCATTTTCCTCCTTTTTGTCCTGCTCACCGCCAGCTTTGTGGTTCACCTGTTCCTGAACAGGCGGTACCTTGAACAGCAGGTCCAGGAACGCACCCAGAACCTGCGGGAAAGCGAACGAAGGTTCCATGACCTGGTAGACCTTCTGCCCGAGATGGTCCTGGAAACGAACCTCGACGGCCATATCCTCTATGCCAATAAGGCGGCGAAAAATCAGCTGGGCCTCATTTTCCAGTCGGAATCCGCCGCCTCCTTTACCGATTTCATTATTGAGGAGGACCGGGAAAGGGCCAACCAGGCCTTTCATGATTCGCTCAGACTCACCTCAGGCCTGCAGGACTTCACCATCAGAGACCACGATGACCACACCTTTCCCGTACTCCTGCGCGCCGCACCGATCGTAAAAGGCCACGAAGTCACCGGGGCCCGCATGATCATCGTCGACATCACCGAACGTCACCGTCTGGAAGAACAACTGCGGCGGGATCAGAAGATGAAAGCCATCGGCCTCATGGCCGGCGGGGTCGCGCATGACTTAAACAACATTCTCTCCGGCATTATCAGCTATCCGGAACTCCTGCTCCTCGACCTGGAAGAGGACAACCGCTTGCGGCGTCCTCTGGAATCGATTCGCCGGGCCGGGCTCGATGCCTCGGAAGTCGTTTCCGATCTGTTAACCGTTGCCAGAGGTATCTCGGCCAACAGGGAAGTGACCAACCCCAACAAACTCATTACCGATTACCTGGCGTCCCCCGATTTCCAGCAGCTCCGCTCACGCGTCCCTTTGATCACCTTCCACAATTCCCTGGCTCCGGACTTGGGCAATATTTCCTGCTCACCGATCCATATCCGCAAATGCCTGATGAACCTGGTTACCAACGGTGTCGAGTCCATCCAAGGCAAGGGCACCGTCTCCATCGTTACAGCCAACCATTTCCAGCATATCGCGGCGCCATATAACTCTCAGATCCTGCCCGAAGGCGCCTATGCCAAAATTATCGTCGGCGATTCGGGTACAGGCATCGCCCCCCATGAGATCGACCATATCTTCGAACCCTTCTATACCAAGAAAGTAATGGGCCGCAGCGGTACCGGCCTCGGCCTTGCGGTAGTCTGGAATACCATGCGGGATCATGGCGGCGTGGTCTCGGTCGTGAGCGACAAGCACGGTACTACCTTCGAACTGTTCTTCCCCACCGTCGCCGAACGGGTAGCGGAGGAAGCGGCGGTGATGGACTGGCGAACCCTCAAAGGCAACAGAGAATCTGTTCTCGTCATCGACGATGAACCCCGGCAGCGTGAGATAGCAAGCCAGTTGCTGACCTCGCTCAATTATTCGGTGGCGACCGTATCTTCCGGTGAAAAAGCGGTGGAATACCTGAAAGGCCATACCGCCGACATCCTGATTCTCGATATGATTATGGCCCCGGGCCAGAACGGCCGTGTCACCTATGAAGAGATCCTCAAAATCCATCCCGGCCAGAAGGCTGTCATAGCCAGCGGTTTCGCCGAAGATGACGATGTCAGACAGACCTTGGCTCTCGGCGCCGGCGCCTTTGTCGCCAAACCGTACACCCTGGAACAGATCGGCTCGGTCATATACAAAACACTCCACTCATGATAGAGTTGAAAAAAATGACGAGGCGACTCTCGGTATGAGCACTGCATTGCTTTGACAACGCCTGCCCCCTTTCGTTCAGAGTGACAGAAGGTTCCTCGGGGCAAGGCGGCTTTTGATGATTTTAACAATGTCTTCTGTGAAGGAGGTCAAGTATGGTTTCCATGATTACCCGTTTGGTGTTCAGTCTGTTCTGTTGTGCAACTTTTCTGTTGCCAAACGAGGTACATGCCAAGGAGATTTTAGCCTGGATGGAAGCTGTCGCTCCGCCATTCTTTATCCACGAAGGTCCCTATAAAGGACAGGGTTACGAAGACCTCATCACCGACATCCTGAAGGAAAGCCTGCCGCAGTATGATCACAAGCATATGCAGGCCAATATCTCCCGCCATTACCAGCAGTGGAAACAGGGGGAAAATGCCTGCAGCGTAGGCATGTTCAAAACTCCGGAGAGACTTGAATTCACCTACTTCTCCATCCCCAGCGTGTTTACCCTGCCGACGGTGCTGATCATCCACAAAGACCGGTTCGAGGCCTTTGGCGGCAAGAAAACGGTTAGTCTGGCAGAACTCCTCAAGGAAGGCAAACTGATGATCGGTCGGTCCAGCAATAGATCCTATGGGATCGAATTCGATACCGCCCTGAACACCTATGGCAACTCGAAAAATATCTTCAAATACGAGGGCCCAGAACTCTCCCTGAATCTCTTCAAGATGCTCCAGGCCGGGCGGATCGACGCCCTTCCCGGACTGCCCGAAGAGGCGATGTATCTCGCCGAGACCATGGGAATCCGGGACCAGATCGTAACGCTTGCCGTAGAGGAGAATCAGGCCAACAAGGAAAGCTGGCTGAGCTACGTCGCCTGCTCCAAGACGGAGTGGGGCAAAAAGGTCATCGAGGAGATCAACCAGGCGCTCATCGAGTTGCGCCCAACGGAAAAATACCGGGCAGCCTATGAAAGATGGCTCGATCCCAGTACCATCGAGGGCTACAGAAAGCTCTACCAGGAAGAGTTCGTCAGTATCACCGAGTAGAAGAAACGATGGCGGCAGTCTCATCGTCGGTGCAATTTGCACCGGCCGTCAGACCACCTCTTTTCGCCACCCTGCGTAATAGAGGACGGGTTGGTTGGCTTGGGTGGGTTTCTGTACCGAGACCACCCGGGGATCATGGAGAATCCTCGATATCTCGGAATGCTCGTCGCTGAGATTCCCAAATGTGCGGGCCTGCACCGGACAGGTTTCGACACAGACCGGGAGCAGTCCTTTCTGCACCCGCGGATAGCACCAGGTGCATTTTACCGCGGTTCTGGTCCGCGGATCGAGGAAACGGGCCGAATGGGGACAAGCCTCCACACAGGAAGAACAACCGGTGCAACGGGAATTATCGATCAGAACGAAACCGTCCCGGGTGAGGTAAGTTGCTCCTGTCGGACAGACTTCCCGGCAGGGAGGCTGCGCGCACATCCTGCAGAGTTTGGGGACAAAAAAGATTTCCTTCAGCGGATGGGAATCGACTGTGCAAGAGCCGGCAAGACCCTCCGGACCACCTTCTATCGAATCGATCGACACACCTCCCTCATTGTCGATGACATACCTCTCCACCCAGGTTCGGAACCGGCCCGGGGGGACACCGTATTCGGTCCGATCGGCAAGGCAGCAGGAACCGCAGCCGATACAGGCGGTGATATCGACAAGAAAGGCGAACCTGCGGGCTTTATCTGGATCGGCCTGCGTCGTATGATCTCTGGCAGGCCATGCGGCGGTTGCCGGGATAACCAGGAGCAACGATCCGGCGATGGTTCCGGTCAGTACGTTTTTAATGAACGTCCGGCGATCCTTGGCTATTGCGGGTCTGAGGTCCATTTCGATCACGACACTGCCTCCTTTTTATTGGTGGAGCTGATCGATAACCGGGGCAAAGGTCACAATGGCCCGGGTAAACCGCCTCTGACGAGACCTTTTTCCTTTTCTATCGGTTGGCCAGCGTCTGGCGCATCGCTTCAAAAAGGATGACCGCCGCGGCCACCGAACTGTTCAACGAATCGAGGGTGCCGGTCATCGGGATGGAAATGAGAATATCGCACTCCTTTTTCACCAGCGGTCTGATGCCCTTTCCTTCACTGCCGACGACCAGACAGGCCGGCACGGCCAGATCGGTGTCATAGAGCGATCGGGCATCGGCATCTTTTACTGCCCCGAAGATCCAGAAGCCG
>Ga0209317_1000261_pt1 | contig 68939 bp, 52 predicted proteins | sample RifGroB2_FD_183994 | JGI IMG/M metagenome (GOLD analysis project Ga0209317, IMG submission 183994) | Soil microbial communities from Rifle, Colorado, USA - Groundwater B2 (SPAdes) (version 2) | ecosystem: Environmental > Terrestrial > Soil > Unclassified | place: Rifle, Colorado | collected...
CCCCCCCTACCTCTCATCCCCTTAACTTAATGGCGGTGCCCCTCCCCCTCCCATCAAGGGAGGGGGGGAGTTTCAACCAGCGAAAGATTGACGCTAATCAGGTAACTTAATGGCAGTGCCTCCGGAGGGAGGAGAGTGAGTATGAGCTTGGGAAGATGACTGTTTTATCTTAGAGAGAGAAAGCACTGCAGGTCGGGGGGGTGCTAATCGGGTTGTTCTCCGCCTTGCATGACGAACCTGTCAATGATGGCCAGGGCCGCCTCCGGCTTTTCTTCCTGGGGATTGTGCCCGCAATCCTCGATCACTTCCAGCCTCGCCCCACGGATGGCGGCTTCCAGCCTTTTCCCCTGGGAGAGCGGTACGATCTTGTCGTGCCGGCCCCAGAGGAGAAGCACGGGGAGAATGAGCTTGCCGTAGCACGCGGAGATTTCTTCCTGATCGGGAGGGATCAGGGTGCGACAGGTCTCAACCAGCGCCCGCTTCGCCTCCTTGTCGCGGTAACACGGGGCATAGCGGGCTATGTGCTCCCGGTCGACGAGCCGGGGGTCGTGATAGGCCATCCGGAGCCCCATCTTCACCCATGCGTCGGGTGCGTAGAGGGCAATGAAAAGCTTTCCGGCCAAGGGTTGCCGGAAGATATCGGCCATGAGGGGGAGGCGCTGGAGGTATCCCGGACCGGCCATGATGATCATCGAGGTAAGCATATCCGACTTTTCCCCGAGCATCGCCTCGACGGCAGCTAGAAGGACGACAGCTCCCCCCAACGAGTGCCCCACCAGCGTAACATCCGAAAGCGACCCCTTTTCGAGGAAGCGGAGGAGCCTTCGGCTGTGTCCCCGGATGGAGTAATCGGCGACCTTGGGTTTGGACGATTCACCCGACCCGAGAAGGTCGAGCAGATACACGGTGTACCTGTCGGAAGGAAAGAGGGGGACCAGGTCGGTCCAGGTCTCTGAGCGTGCCGCGAGCCCGTGGATCAGGACAAGGGTTTTGGGTCCGCTTCCATAGATGCGATAGCGAAGTGTTTCGGTCTCTGAGAGAGTGCATTCGCGCAGTGGTGATTTTTCCATAGACAAGAGTTTAACAGAAAAGAGTCCTAACATCCGGCCCGGCGACGAGTACGACAAAATTATGTTAAGCTAAAACCGGTTGTTTCTACATAGAGTTAAATAGCTCGGGGAGGCTTTCTGATATGGGCAAAGAGATCGAACGGAAGTTCCTGGTAAACGGCAATCAGTGGCGAGTCGGGAGTAAGGCTGCACATACCTGCCAAGGATATCTTGTTATGGCCGGTGAGTGCACCGTTCGTGTTCGTCTGCAGGAGGAACAGGCCTTTCTGACCATCAAGGGGAAACCCGAGGGTATAACAAGGCTGGAGTATGAGTATCGAATCCCTGCCGCTGATGCCAGGGAGCTATTGGCTCGTCTTTGCCTGCAGCCGTACATCGAGAAGAACCGCTATGACGTTATGCACGCCGGGGTTAAATGGGAGGTTGATGAGTTTCTGAAGGAGAATGAGGGATTGGTTGTGGCGGAGGTTGAGCTCGAATCAGAAGAGCAACTGATAGACCTGCCACCTTGGGTCGGTGAAGAGGTCTCAGGTGATCCAAGATACAGTAATGCCAACCTGGTTAAAAACCCCTATTCCAGATGGCCCCCATCCCCACCCTGACCCTCCCCTTGAAGGGGAGGGGACGTGGAGGATAAAGGGTGAACTTACTCAGCGTCAATTTTCCGCTGGTTAAAACTCCCCTCTCCCTTGATGGGAGGGGCCGGGGGCACTGCCATTAAGTTAAGCGGTGATTCCGTGAATCATGTAGGGTGGGCCGTGCCCACCATCAGGATGCGGTTGTGGTGGGCACGGCCCACCCTACCTCTCATTCCCTTAACTTAATGGCAGTGGGGGCCGGGGGGAGGGTGAAATGCTGGCATAAAAAAAGGCCCGATGAATGTCACCGAGCCTTTTCCCGAAAAATAACTGACGTTCAATGGGGACCATTTCTCTGGTCGTGGGTGTGGAGCGTCTGGGAGGTGAAGTATGGATACACGACCCGGTAAAACTTTGCTTCCACCCTTTTTCAGCGCGTTTTAAGTGCCTGACGAAAGAGATGTTGGGCCTTTCGGCTTGGTCTGTTGAACGTCAATTACCAACTCCTAAATGCCTGAACATGCATCCGGAGTTGTTTTCAAAGATCTTTTCCTTCCAATGATTTCATTGTACTCCCGCCGGTTTTTAAGAGTCAACAGGTTATTGTGGTGTGACTTGGTAACGACCAGGCATGCCCGGATGGGGCCGGCCTGATAGAGGGAGCTGAAGAACTCGGAGCATCGGCTGCAGTTGGCTTTCTTTCTGATACACTCTCCCTATCAAAAATATCTAATCCTGAGGAGGATGCTATGACACAGATAAACTGGATAGAGTCGTTTGACGAGGGGTTCTCCAAGGCCCGAGCAGAACAAAAGCTGGTCCTGCTGGATTTCTTCAGCCCTGGCTGAATCGGCTGCAAACGCATGGACGCGGTCGCGTACATCAACCCTGCGGTGATCGGCTTCATCAATGAAAACCTGATTCCCGTGCGCCTGCAAGCTTCAGATCCCGTTTTCGGACCCAAGTTCAAGGTGAAATGGACGCCGACGCTGCTGCTGCTCGATGCCGAGGGGACCGAACACTACCGGACCCTGGGATTTTACCCGCCGCAGGAACTGATCCCGTCGCTGCTGCTGGGGATGGGGAAGGCTAAATTCGACCAGCCGGACCGCCCGGCTGCTTGCGGGTATTTCGAACAGATTTTGGCTGACCATGCAACCAGCACCCTGGCGCCGGAGGCGGTCTACCTGAACGGGGTTTCCCGGTACATAGAGACGCACGACGTGAAAAGCCTGATCGGCATCTATGACCGTTTGCTGGACGATTATCCCAATTCCCCTTGGCTTACCAGGGCGGATCCCTACCGGTTTCTTAAGCAAGGGTCTTGACCGGCGTAACTCCGGGACCGTTCAGCGACTGAACGGTCCCGGCCGCTCCTGAGCCACTCAAAATTGGTCATAGCCTTACCTGATTAATGCTAATCTGCAGCTTGCATCAGTGCAGCGGGAAGTCCCCCTTTGAAAAAGGGGGATTTAGGGGGATTTGCCTTTGCGCCGTCGGCACTCCGTTGCAACCCTGGGTAAAATCCCCCCGACCCCCCTTTTACAAAGGGGGGAGGTCTTTGGCTGCAGATAGGCACTAATCAGCGTCCCACGCCGCCGGTGGCGGCCCCATGTCATATAGTAAGTCAGCATCAGCAGGCGTGGAATATCAGCTAGTTAGCTTTGGCTTACTCAAGGGGGAGCCTTAAAAGAGGAGAGTGCCGTGAGCTGTTTTCCCGATTGCAACGGGTTCTATGAGACATCTGGTATACGCCGTGGCTCATGCCGTGCCACATTTTTGTCGGCAAGATGGGCTACCGTATTTCTTTTAATACTCGCAGCGCCGTTTCTCTTCCCCGTTGCTGTCGAGGCTGCAGCTGTACCGGTTCGCCACACCGAGGGGATGGTGCGCGGGTTTCTCGTGCTGAGCGATTCCGATGGGAGTCGCATTGCCTCGGGGGACTTCCTCCAGACCAGCAGGGGAGGGGAGATCAAGACCAGGACCGTGCTTCATTTCAAGGACGGGTCGAAGCACGACGAGTCGGCTGTTTTCACCCAGCAGCGCAACTTCGTCATGAAAAGCTACCGCTTGGTGCAGAAGGGACCGGCGTTCCGAGAAGATATGGACGCGTCGTTGGAGCGGGGCAGCGGGAGGTATCGGGTGAAAATCAAGCCGCGCAAGGAAGGGCGGGAGAAGGTGCTGAACGGCAAGCTGGATTTGCCTATTGATGTCTATAACGGCATGGTTCCGACGGTGGCGAAGAATCTGAAGGGAGCCAAGGAAGTCGTCCACATGGTGGCCTTTACGCCCACACCAAGGGTGATTGAACTGGAGATGATCCCGTCGGGTGAGGATAGCTTCACCATAGGCGACCTCAAGAAGGGCGCCCTCCACTACGTGCTCAAACCGAAGCTCGGACTGCTCAAAGTCCCGGCCACATTGCTGGGGAAGATGCCGCCCGATAACCATATCTGGATCGTCACGGCCGATGTGCCCGGTTTTGTGAAGTTCCAAGGGCCGCTTGCCAACGAAGGGCCGATCTGGCGCATTGAGCTCACCAGCCCTGTTTGGCCCAAATAGGAGCGGCCATGTCGTTCCCGTGCCCGGTGGCTTTTACATTACTCACTCCGGAGAAGCGCACCGGCCGTGAAATCCTCGATCTCACGCCCGAAGCCTACACCCCCGATGAACTGCAGGAAAGTCTTGCCGACATAAGGATGGTGAACCGGTACCTGGGGGACCGGCGCGCGCTATTGAAACAGCTCTCGGCAAAGATGGGCGAGGTGTCGGAGTTTTCCTTGCTGGACATCGCCACCGGTTCGGCGGACTTGCCGATCGCCATTGCCGACTGGGCGAGAAAGGCGGGACTCAAGGCGAGCATTACCGGGGTGGACATGAATCCCCGAACCGTAGATCTGGCCCGCAAACAGACAGCCGGCCATGCCGAGATAACCCTCGAGGTGGCGGACGCCCTGCGCCTCCGGTTTCCCGACAAAAGCTTCGATTTTGTACTCTGCAGCAAAACCGCGCACCATTTTACCGAGGCGGAGAACGTGCACCTGATACAGGAGATGCGCAGAATTGCCAGGCGGGGCTATATCGTCATGGACCTGCAAAGAAGCTGGATCGCCTACGCGCTCATCTACCTTCTGACCAGGCTCCTGGCCCGGAACCGCGTGACCCGCAACGACGGTCCGCTTTCGGTGCTGAGGGCGTTTACCCAACCGGAGCTCGCTGCGCTTGCTGAGAAAGCGGGCAGCTCGCGTTTCACCATAACCAGGGAACACTTCTGGTTGCTGGTCCTGTCGGGAGACGCCGGATGATTCCTGTGCATTTCCCCCTCTCCCTAATTCTACTTTGTCACATTACCACCTTGCCCCCATCCCCACCCTAACCCTCCCCTTGAAGGGGAGGGGATTTTAAGGCTCCTCCCCCTTGAAGGGGGAGGCTGGGAGGGGGATGGGGGGAGGATGACGGCGTTGTGCTGTAATCTGACAAAGTAGAAATATCCCTCTCCCACAAGGGGAGAGGGGACTATAGGCCCTCTCCTTAACCGTTATTGGTCGCCGTCCCTTTTACCGCTTCACCGTCTTTCGCGCCGGCAGATAGCGCCACATGCTGCCGCCGTTCAACGAGTCGAAAAGCTCTTCATAGGCCTCCAAGGCCGCAGCCCGGTTGCTCTCATCGATAGTCACCGCCTTGGCGGCAAACTCGTGACACCAGCGACACTCTGCGCAGTCGACGCCGATACAGCTCTTGTCACGAAAGCGCTCCATGAACCCGTCCAGAGCCCGGTTGTCGATATATACCGGCGCATGCCCCGCGATCGGCTGCGTCATGCCGCGCAGTTCCGCCAGGCGCTTCAGTGGCAGCATACGAAACGGATTGGCCAGCCCCGGCCTGATGATGAAGCGCAAGAACCAGCCAATTCCGCGCCGGTAGTAGCTGTGGTTCTCCCTGATCCCCTGAAAACCGTATGCCTGGATCAGATCGAGGAGGTTGCCGTCATAACGGCGCTCGCTGTAGGCCTTGACCCGCTTCATCATCATTTCGGTGGGGATATCGCGCTCGGCGATTTTGAACAGGTCGTAGCCCAGCTTCTCGTAAAGGTGGAGGTCTTCCGGGCGTATCCACTCCGAGCGGAGGTAATGTACCGGGTCCCGCAGCTTCATCTCGGTGCATTTGAGAAAGCACCAGTCGATGAAGAACCCTTTGTTCTCGTGCCAGGCCTGACCGGTGTGGGCCAAGGCGTTCATGTGCATGGGCGACATGGCGCATCCGGCCAGGCAGTTGTTGTTGGCCATCAGTTCAAGATCGCACTTCACCGCCTTGCGGATCTCCTTGAGCGTCTCCAGTTCGCGGTTGACCAGGATGCTGTCGAGGACGATACAGTCGGCACCGAGCTCTTCCCACATCTGTGCCTTGCGCACCCGGTCGACCCCCCCGAACACGGAGATCCTCACCTTCAGATCGGGGTGACGGGCCTTGATCAGCTGCAGCATGAAGGGAGATGCGACCGTGACCGCCGTGACCCCGAGGTCACTGATCCAGCCGAGCAGTTCGTTGATCTCCTTCTGCCCCCTGCGGGTGATCTCGCGGTTGCCCATGCAGGATGAATTGAGCAGGTAGTTGAAGGCGATGCCCGATTTATGCAGATGCCGGACATGCTCTTCAAGTTGCCGGCGCGACACCTTGGCCAGCTGGTACGGTGCCCGGCCGCCACCCACGGCATCGGTGCGCAGCTTTGCGAACATCTCGGTGACCGGGTAATCCCGGCACCTCTCCACCAGTTCCGGGTCGAAATTGCTCGCAACACTGAGTCTCATGTCATCTCCCCTTGTCGGGCCGCCGGTCCGGGTCAAGTTTTCCGGATCACCAGGAGTTCCAGCATGCCGAAATAGAAGAGTCTGCTGGAGACGAGGTCAAAACCGGTGCGCCGGACCAGTTCATGGTAGTCGTCACGGGGCGGGAACTGCTCCAGGCTGTCGGCGATATAGGCGTGTATGGTCGGATTTCCGTGCAGCACGGTTCCCCAGAGGCCGCACCAGCATTTGAGCAGCCAGTATTGGATGGCCTGCATCTCGGGCCGGCCCGATTTGGAAAAGTCGAGAAAGGCGGCATCCCCGCCCGGCTTCAGTATCCGGTGCACCTCCTGCAGCCCCTTGGCAAGATCGGGCGCGTTGCGCAATGCATAACTGCCGGTGACGAGATCGATGCTTGCATCGGCGAAGCTCGTTTCGGTCATGTCCTGGCAAGCAAAGCGGACATTGTGGAAACGGTTGCGCCGTGCGGCCAGAGTCACCATGTCGGCGGTCAGGTCGATGCCGGTGATCCGCCCCCGGGCGAACCTGGAACCGAGCAGGAAGGCGACATCTCCGGTCCCGCAGGCGAGATCGACGCAGAGCGGCTCATCAATCTCCGGCAGGGCGGCGACCAGCTCTTTTTTCCAGCTCTGGTCGCGGCCAAGCGACATGGCCCGGGTGGCGATGTCATAGCGGCTTGCGGCTTCGGTAAAATGCCTTTCGTTGAAGCGCCGCTTTTTATCCGGAGTATCGATCTCCTTACCGATTTGCAGAAGATCCAGCCAGTTGCGCCTCATTAATCCCCCGCTGCCTGCTGCAACAATTCGATCGCTGTGCCGGCCTCCAGCTGGAAGCTGTCCTGAATGATGACCTGCATGTTCTTCTGCAGGTAGTTGCGTGACAGTGGCAGCTTCTTCAAAAGTTCTCTCTTTTGCAGGACCAGATGATCCCCCTCCTGCGTCAGGGTCGGTGCGTACAGGGCCAGGTATCCTCGCTCGGCTTCCAGTACGAATTCGATCATCAGCTGGAGGTGACGCTCGCGGTCTCCACCCTTCTGCCTCTCCTTGGCGCGTTCCCGAACGATCCGGTGCGCCAGCACGAGTTCCTCCGTGTAGCGCCGGGAATCGGCGGACCCCTCCCGATCCTGTGGCCACTCCTTCAGCTCTTTTTCCTGAATAGCCGCGACCACCCGGTTCATCACCTTGCTGTTGAGAAGGGTTTGCACCACCTGCGCGGAATCGCGGCGCAGCAGGCGGACCTCACCCTGGTAGGGCGGGTCGGCGGGAACCGGGGCGCGCCGGATCAGCACTTCCCGGTCTCCCTGCGCTGCCAGGGAAAGCTCGGGGAGAAGCAGGCAGATCATCAAGAGTACGAGCATCTTTTTCATGTAGGTCACCTTCTTTGCCAGGCATCATGGAGAACCAGGCTGGCCGGCAGGACCAGGAGATCGCAAATCACGGCACCGAGCATGGTGATCCCGGTCAGAACTGAAAAGTAGATGGTCGGCATGAAGCTGCTCAATGCGCCGACCGAGAAACCGAAAAAAAGAACCAGCGCGGAGATGCTCAGTGCGCGGCCGGTTGCCATGGTGGTGCGTCTTACCGCCTCCTTGCAGTCCCCCCGGTCCTCCCTCTGGAACCGGGAGAGATAATGAATGGTGCTGTCGACCGTCAGGCCGATGGCCACGGAGGCAATCATAGCGGTTCCGGTACTGAGATCGATACCGAGGAAACCGGCAAGCCCGGCGGTCCACGCCAGTGGAATCAGGTTCGGGACCAGGGAGAGCGCCAGCAGTTTGCAGGATCGAAAGAGCAGGAATATCGCGAAGAAAACGGTACCCAGGGAGAGGCTGAAACTGCTGATCAGGTTTGACACCAGCCGGTTGGAATCGGTAACCAGCTGATAGTACTCCCCGGTGGCCGCCAGATGGTAGCTCGCCCCAAGCTGGCTGGCGGCCATCTGCTCGATGCGCGACACCAGGTTCGCCGTGTCGGAGGTGCCGATCGCCTTGGTCCGCACGCTGAGGCGAAGCCTGGTGAAGTCGGCGCTGATGATCTTGCGCAGAAATTCCTGATCCGGGGCAACCTCCAGCAGGTCGAAAAGGGTGAGCAGGTCGTCGCCGTCGTCGGGCAGGGCCAGCTCCACTTGCTTTCTTTCGGCGCGGCTGAGCTGCCTCAGTACGCCGAGGATGCTGAAACTTCCGGAGACCTCTTGCAGGTGATCGATTGACTCCTGCAGCCTGCCCAGGCGGGTCATGTCCTCCAGGGCGGTCAATGCCTTGCCGTCCTTGCGTGTCAGCATGAATTCTATCCGGTTCACCCCTCCGACGGCCCGGTCGATCATCATGGTATCGCGATGCAGTGTCGCCCCCGGTTTGAGGAAACGAACCAGGTCGGTGTTGTTTTCGATGCGCCCGACCCCGGTCAGTGCCGCCAAAGCGAGCAGCAGCGAGGAGATCAGCACCAGTCGCGGCGAATTAACGGTCAGGTCAGCCGTCGCGCGCAAAAGGGTGCTGAGAGCACCGTTATCGTACAGGCGGCGCCCCGTCTTCGGTATGGGGAGAAAACTCAAGACCGTCGGCACCACCAGGATGTTGACCACAAATGAGAGCATGACGCCGACGGCGCTGAAAATGCCGAAGAGCTGAACCGCAGGCACATCGCTGACCAGGAGCGAGACCAGACCAAGGGCGGTGGTAATCGCGGTGAACAGGCAGGGAAGACAGAGTTGCCGCATTTCCCGTGCGAGCAGGGTTTTCGGGTCGCCCGGCTCCCCGGCGAGCTGAAGCCAGCCGCTGTAAAGATGGACAGTGGTCGCGATGGAAAGGACCATGATCACCGGCGGCAGCAGGGCGGTAATGGTGTTCAGGGGATAGCCGCACCAACTGTAAAGCCCGATGGTCCAGCAGAGGGTGATCGCCATGGCCGCCACGGGAAGCAGCACTCCGGAAAGGCGTCGGAACATGAGCAGCAGCAGTACGCCGAGTATCAGCACGGAAAAGGGGATGATCACCTGCTGGTCTCGTTGGATTAACCGCGAAACGGTCAGCTTCAGCAGGGGAATGCCGGTCAGGTGCAGCTCCTGATCCTTGAAGCGAGCCGCAAGGAGGGCTTCGATGGCGGCAATCCCCACTTCCTGTTGCACCGCGTCGCCGGTCAGATCGATGACGATGACGCCGGTCTGCCGATCCTTTGACAGTAGCAGTTGTGAGAGTTCCGGGTTCTGCTCCAGGGCCTGTCGGATTTCCAGCGGATCGTGCCCGGTGAAAGGTCTGGCAACAAGTGGAACGGCTTCCGATCCGATATCCCCGGCAACGAGCCGCATCGCATTGGTCAGGCTCAAGACCCGGGTCACACCCCTGACACCGGAAATGTCCTCGGTGATCCTGTCGATAATCTGCAGCCCTTCCGGTCGCAGCAGCTGCGGTCGGGTGATGGCCAGCAGGAGCATTTCGTCGTTGCCGAAGGTCTTGCGAAACAGGGCGTAATTGACCTGAAGCTCCGGATCCCTGGAAATCATCGAGCGATTGTCGCTCTCGATCCGAACCCGGAGAGTGAAAAACAGCATGACCAGGGTCGTGAACAGGATCATGAAAAGACAGGGCAAACGCCATCTTCCGACCAGCCGGGCAAAAAGTTTTTCAGCGGCGACAGAGGCTGCTGCCCGGGAATCCATGGTCAGCAGAGCTGCCCGGCAGCGGCATTGTCGATCTGAAGCAGGCTCATCTCCACGGAGAGGCCGGGGCCGAAGGCGATGGCGCAGACCTTGTCCTGATCCGCAGCCGGATGCGCCAGCATCTCCTTGAGGACGAAAAGAATGGTGGCGCAACTCATGTTGCCGAAGCTGCGCAAGACGTGACGCGACGGCAGAACCTGGTCGGCAGAGAGCTGCAGGGTTGCGGCGACCTTGTCGATGATGGATTTCCCTCCGGGATGCACCGCCCAGCGCTGAATGTCCTGCATCGACAGGGCATTTCTGGCGAGCAGGGGCTGCAGCACGTCGGCAATCCCGGCACCGATGATCTTCGGGACATAACTCGACAGGGAGATGTCGAAGCCGAGATCCCCGATGCTCCAGGCCATCGCCTCCACCCCGCTCGGGATCAGGGCCGATTCGAAATCGCAGATCCGGTAGGCGGCGGTGCCGGGTTGCGGCGCACGTGCGCTGACCAGGACTGCCCCGGCACCGTCGGCAAACAGGGAATTGGCGAGAATGGTATCCTCACTGCCGTTTAGCTGCAGATGCAGGGTGCAAAGTTCCAGGCACATGACCAGAACCACCGCTTTCGGGTTGGCGAGGCAGAACTGGGCTGCCATATTAAGGGCAGGAAAGGCGGCATAGCACCCCATGAATCCGAGGTGAAAGCGCTGGGTGTTTCCGGCCAGCCCCAATTCCTGGCAAAGCAGGTAATCGATCCCCGGGTTGAAAAACCCGGTGCAGGACGCCGTGATCACATGGGTGATCTCTGCCGCTATGAATCCGGGAGCGGCGTCGAGCAGTTTATGCCCAAGATCCACGGCGAGTTTCGTGGCTTCGCGGGTATAGATCGCGTTACGTTCAGCCGTACTCTGCTGTCGAAAAGATCCCGCGCCGTCAGAGACAAGGAAGTTGGCGCCCAGATGAGGGATGACGCTGTGGCGTGATTCTATCCCGGAGTTGCGGTAAAGCATCCGGACCAGGCGCTTGTCGCGCTCATCATGGGTCCACTCGATCATTTGCCGGCCGATCTCCGACTGGTCGTAGCGCATTTCAGGTACTGCCGTTTCTACCTGGTGGATCCAGATGGACATACATGCTCCCTGGTCTTTAAGAATTGATGGAGGAGTTTTATTTGGAGTCCAAAACGACAGTCGCTGTTACTGAAACCTTATCGTCGACGCTGATCACCCCGAGAACCGACGGAGGCTTCAGTCGGTACTCCGCGAGAGACAGAGTAAAAGCGAGGTCCGCCGTGATGCGTGAATCTGTTTCCACAACATTTGTCACCGTCGCGGTCACCGGTTTTGCGATCTCCCGAATTTTCAGTGTGAAACCAACCTTGCCGCTGTCAGCGCCTTTTTCCCTTGTGATGCTGGCGCGGATATCCTTTAGAGCTACCACCCCTGCACTGCCCGTTATCACAGGAAATCTGTCCTCCTCGAACATCTCACGCATCTTCTTGTCGCGTTTTGCGTTATGCGTGTCCATGTCGGCAATCGCGACGCTTACTTTGGACATATCGATAACGCCGTCGATCTTGCTGACAGTAAAAGGCTGACAACCCGCTTTGCCCTGGAAGTCGTGCAGGGTTGAGCTCCCATGAAAGACGATGGTGCAATCACCGCGGTAATCAGTGGCCGAGACGGACGGGGAGAGGGTGAAGATGAGTGTAAAACCAAGCACGAATCCAGGGAGCAATCTCATGGGGAACCTTCGGAAGCAGGAAATGATGGTACGAAAGGGTTGTGCTCCGGTGTTAACGCATCCGGTTCACCCCTCTTTGGCAGAGATAAGCCCCCCTCTTGTAACAGGCGAGGGATGAATGGACACAGGCTGACCTCTTCATGCTTCAAATAATTATACCCGAAACTGAACCAGCGTCGAGTTGTCGAGTTGATTAATTTAACCCCGGCTAACCATGTATGATTCACCTGTTGGCAGGGCGGACGCACACAACCATGCACATGCTATGACAGGGAGAGCTTTGGAGCTATTGGGTGAAACGGAAAAACAGGCTTGCGTCCCTGCGCTACTGAGCGTTATTGCATTTCAAACTCAGGCTCAACCTGCAATATCAGAACCTGTGCCTGGACCGGAACTGGTCGCCGGTAAACCAGCCACGCATCAAATCGAAATTATTGAGAAGCACCTTCAGCGCCCCTTTTTCCCTCCTTCTGACAAAATAGTTGCCGATGAACATCCCCGGGCTGAAAAAGGCCTTGAGGTTTTCCCAGTTCATGATCCGGTTTAGCTGCCGGACCGTCAGGTGCCGCGTTCTCACGTTACAGATGAAGCCGGTATACCTGCTCAGGTCGTCGGTGTTGGTGACCAGGCCGGCTTCGAGCAGCTGTTCGCGAATCCGGGTCCCCGGGTACGGAGTGACGCACTGGACATAGGGGAGATCGATCCGAAGCCTCTTGGAGGCGCGGAAGACCTCCCGAATTTCCTCGCGGCCGTCATCGGGATTGCCGATGATGAAGCCCCCCATGACCCCGATACCATGCTCCCGCAACAGCCTCACGGCCTGCTCCGTCTGTTCCCTGATATCCCCTTTCTGGAAGAGCCGCAGGTTCTTCGGCAGCACGGATTCGATGCCCAGAAAAACCAGGGCGAAGTTGGCTTGCGCCAGCGCCGGTATCAGTTCCGGGTCGGCTACGATGCCGGCCACCGAGGCCTGAACCAGGTATTCCATGCGGTTCAGGCCGCTCTCTACGATGGCTTGGGCCAGACGCCGGAACCGGGTGGCATCCAGGGTGATGTTGTCGTCAACAAGCAGGACCGTTTCCGTTCCGTTTCGTTGCAACAGCTGCAGGTCGGCGATCACGCGGTCGATGGCATAACAGCGAAAACTGGTGCCGTACATGCCGGTAATGGAGCAAAAGGTGCAGGACATGGTGCAGCCCCGCGACGTTTCGACGCAGTCGAGCTTCCTGTCGAAATAGGTGAAGCCGTTCAGAACGCGAACACTTCGGTCCGGCAGCGGCAGCAGCTGCAGGTCCAGTAGTTCGCCCGGCGGGTTGTGCAGGAAGATGCCGTCCCGTGCCCAGGAGAGCCCCGGCACGCTGTCAAATTGGCGCTCCCCGTCAAGGGCCCGCACCAGGGCGGGCAAGGCCTGCTCCCCCTCGCCCCGGATCAGATAGTCGAAGGGTGGCGCAGTTGCGCCGCAGAGTTCTGCATACGACAGGGTCGCGTGGTAGCCGCCGACAACGATTTTTGCCTGCGGGGCGTACTCCCGGCAGATTGCCATTACTGTCAAGGCGCTCCGGTATTGAAAGCTCATGCTGCTGATGCCGATCAGTTCGGGCGGGAACTCCAGGAGAAAGCTTTGCAGCCAGGAGCGGATATGCTTATGAACCAGCACCAGATCCACTATTTTCACTTCATGCCCGGCAAGATGAGCCGCCATCGAGCAAAGACCCAGGTTGGGCACCTTTATGATCCGGTGGAAGTTATTCGCAGCGTCCGGCATGGCGAGAAGCAGTATCTTCATGGTTCTATCCCTCTGGGTTGTGACGGGCGGGTATTCTGCGTGTTTCATCGGACCTTATGCATTATAGAGGGGGGATGGCCATAAGCAATCAAAGCCCAGGCCGGCTGAACCCGGTACAACCAATGAGTTTGCCGGGATTGGCCGATGTGGGTACCCATTTGCACCCTCACCCCGGCCCACTGCAATTAATTTACCTTTTTAGCGTCAATCTTCCGCTGAAAAGCCCCCTCCCCTTCAAGGGGAGGGTCGGGGTGGGGATGGGGCAGTTCCGGTGCCCAAAAACCCCCATCCCCCTCCTGGCCTCCCCCTTGAAGGGGGAGGGACCTGAACAGCGGAGGATCAGCGCTAGTCAGGTTAATTTAACGTCAGTGCTGATTTCCCGCACGCCGCACAAGCCCCCTCTCCCCTTGTGGGAGAGCGCTAGGGAGATGGGGGAAATGCGCAGACTGCAAGGACAAATTTAGCGTCCGAGGGATGAAAGTGGGATTTATTTGTTGATTATTGGTTAACGCTGTGCAATAAATGCGCATGAGCCCCAGCGGTTGGTCCGGATTACTTCTAGAGTCTGTTCATGGTGTCTGCAATTTATGGAAAACTCAGCTGTTTCACCAGGATTTCGTGACCGCTATCGTGAGAACGTCTGCCAAATGAAAAAGATACTTCTGGTCAGTAACCACGAGGCATTTCTCGACCGCAACAAGTCCCTGCTGAACCGGGCCGGTTTCCTCATCCTCACGGCCACCTCGGCCGAAGAAGCCCTCCAATTATACCGTCAACAGCCGGTCGACCTGATCATTTCCCTGCTCGATCTTCCCCAAATGGGTGGCGATGCGCTTTGCTCCCTGATTCGCCAGGATAAAGACCTAAGACAAGTCCCTTTCGTCCTGGTCTGCTACGAGACCGAGGCAGACCTCGAACGTGCTTCGCATTGCAGGGCGAATGCGAGGGTAATCAGGCCGGTCCGACCCGAACTGCTCCTGAAGCAGATCGGCAGATTCCTGGACATTCCGACGCGCCGGGACTACCGCGCCATATTCAAAGCCTGTGTGAACGGCACGAGGGGAAGTTTGTCATTCTCCGGGATGACCCGCAACATCAGCGTTTCCGGAATCCTCTGCGAAACGGCGACGATTCTCAGCCAGAACGACCTGATCTCGAACCTGTTGCTTGCCATCGACACAGACCAGATTGTTGCAGACGGCAAAGTTGTCTGGTCGGAGAGCCAACCAGGCGGTGTGTACAATTACGGGGTCCAGTTCACGAGCCTCGCTCCGGGATGCCGCGAGAGGATTGAGCACTTCGTTGCAAGTAACGACCAAGGGTAACCTGGTTGCGGGAAACGAAGTAGCGCCGCTGGCGCAGTAGGCCAATCGCACCTGCACGATATTCCCTTCCCAGGGCCAGCCGGGAAAAACGCATCCTCCCCCGGCGTTACCCAAAGATGATCGGTAGGGTGGGCCTCGCCCACCGCTAACCCAAGGTCTTGGTGGGCGAGGCCCACCCTACCTTTTTTCTCGTCCCCAAGCTCCTCCTCGTTCCCAAGCTCCATTTCTCGTTCCCACGCTCCGCTCTTCTCGTTCCCAACTCCAGCTCTTCTCGTTCCCAACTCCAGCTCTTCTCGTTCTACTCGTTCCCAAGCTCCAGCTTGGGAACGCAATCCATCGCAAAGCTCCAGCTTTGACTCTTGGAGAATCGAACCTTCGCGCGTCTTTGCGTTCCCAAGCAGGAGCTTGGGAACGAGAGGTTGCTTGAGAATGGTCTGAAGCGGCCTTCGCGAGTCTCGCATTCCCAAGCAGGAGCTTGCGAACGAGGCTTGAAGCAGGAGCTTGGGAACGAGATCGGCATCATGCGGCGCTCCCCCCCGCATGAGTTCGTGCGGCTTCAGTTTTAATGATTGACACCGAGATCAGAAAAGCATACATAAGAATGAACGTTCATTCAGCGGGGTGTTTCATGGATTGCAGCGAAAAAAGGATAGCGATTATTCAGGCGACTTTGGAACTGGTCAGCGAAAACGGTTTTCATGGAGCTCCCATGGCCATGGTCGCCGAGCGGGCCGGCGTCGCTGCCGGGACCATCTATCGCTATTTCGAGAGCAAGGATGCCCTGATCATGGGGACCTACGCCGACCTTGAGGGGCGCTTGCTCAAGAAGGTAAAAGAGGATTTCCCGGAGCAGGGGACCGTGCGGGAAAAATTCCATCACCTGGCCCGGGTCCTGGTGACCCAGTGGATCTCTTCGCCGGTGCAATTCCGGTTTCTGGAGCAGTTTCACAATTCACCTTACGGAGCAGCGCGCCGCAGGGAGAAGATGCTGGACGGGAACAAGGACATCTGCGCCGGTATCTTCGCGGAGGGGCTGGAACAGAAGCTAATCAAGGAGCTGCCGCTTCCCATGCTCTTCGCCCTTTTCTTCGGTCCGCTGGTGTATGTCAGCCGGGATCACATCCTGGGGTTCTTCACCCTGGACGGCGCCCTGCTTAACCAGGCGATCGACAGTTGCTGGAGTGCGGTTAAGCGCTGAGTCGAGCAAGGGATTGTCCGGCGCAGATGTGAATGCTTGCTTTGGGCGGGCGAATCATTTTTGCCCCTACGGCAAAGCGGAGGGAAATGGAGCATATGTTACTTAAACTATTACCAATAGCGATTGCGGTCACCTGGGTTCTGATCATCTTGGTCTGCTTCTACCCGCGTAATAAGAAATAGTTGTCGCAGCCTCTGTAATTATCCCAGCCCGGGCGGCCAGCTTCCCCCGGCGCATGGCTTTTTCCAATTCAAACCAGGTAGAGGTGTCGCATGCAAAACAGGTACAAAGTGAGCTTTCTTGCCACGTCGGTCTTCGCCGCCGGCCTCATGATAAGCGGTTGCGGGAAACCTGCACCGGCCAAGCCGCCAATGGCCACTCCCGAAGTGGCGTTCGTGGTGGTGCAGCCGCAGCGGGTCGCAGTGACCACGGAGCTTTCCGGCCGCACCTCGGCGTATCTCGTGGCCGAGGTCCGGCCGCAGGTGGGCGGCATCATTCAGAAGCGCCTGTTCACCGAGGGCTCCGATGTCAGGGCGGGGGAGGTGCTCTATCAGATCGACCCGGCCACCTACCAGGCCGCCTACGCCAGTGCCAAGGCGGCTCTGGGCAAGGCGGAGGCGAGCCTGACCCCGGTCCGGCTCAAGGCGGAACGCTTCAAGCAGCTGGTAGCCATCAACGCCGTGAGCAAACAGGATTTTGACGAGGCGGCGGCCGCGGTGCAAAGTGCCGAGGCCGAGGTAGAGGCAGCCAAGGCGCACCTGGAAGCGGCACGCATCAATCTCGCCTACACGCGCGTCACGGCTCCCATTGCCGGGCGCATCGGCAGATCTTCCGTTACCACAGGCTCTCTGGTAACCGCGAGCCAGCCGGCGCCGCTCGCCACCATCCAGAAGTTCGATCCGGTGTACGTCGACGTCACCCAGTCCAGCGCGGACCTGCTGCGCCTGAAGAAGGCGCTGGCGAGCGGCCAGCTCAAAAACGGCGGGGCGAACCAGGCGCGGGTGAAGCTGCTGCTTGAAGACGGCAGCCCCTATCCGCTGGAGGGTGTGCTGAAATTCTCCGAGGCCACCGTCGACCAGAGTACCGGCTCCGTCACGCTGCGCACCGTGTTTCCCAACCCGAACCAGGTGCTTCTCCCTGGAATGTACGTCAGGGCAGTGCTGGAGGAGGGAATCGTCAACAACGGTATCCTGGTGCCGCAGCAGGGAGTCAGTCGCAATCCGGCGGGTGATGCGACGGCACTGGTGGTCGGTGCCGAGGAGAAGGTGGAGCCGCGGATTCTGAAGGTCTCGCGGGCCTTGGGTGACAAGTGGCTGGTGGAGGAAGGACTGAAGCCGGGCGACCGGGTGATTGTGGAAGGCGTACAGAAGGCACGGCCGGGGACGCAGGTGAAGGCGGTCCCCTTTGCAGCCAAGCCGTAAAACCCGGTTAAAACCGGTTAAAACCGGTTCAAAGTTCCGGGTTCAAGGTTCAAGGTTTTAACCCTGAACCCTGAACCCTGAACCCTGAACTTTGAACTTTGAACTTTGAACTTTGAACCGCCTTTAGACCTTAAGGAGCTTTTCGATGCCTCGTTTTTTCATCAACCGCCCGATCTTCGCCTGGGTAATCGCGATCATGATCATGCTGGCCGGCCTGCTGGCGGTCAAGACACTGCCGGTCTCCCAGTATCCGCCGATCGCGCCGCCACAGATCACCATAAACGCCATGTATCCGGGGGCTTCCGCCCAGACGGTGCAGGATACGGTAACCCAGGTCGTTGAACAAAAGCTCAACGGAATCGACAACCTGATCTACATGTCCTCCACCAGCGACTCCGCCGGAGCCGTTGCCATCAACCTGACCTTCAAGGCAGGCACCGACCCCAACATCGCCCAGGTGCAGGTGCAGAACAAGCTGCAACTGGCGACCCCGCTGCTCCCCCAGGTCGTGCAGAGGGGGGGGATTTCGGTGGTCAAGTCCACCAGAAACTTCCTGCTGCTGGTGGGCCTCGTCTCCGAAGACGGCTCCATGGATCGCAACGCCCTGACCGACTACCTGGTCTCCAACGTCCAGGACGTGGTGAGCCGGCTGGAAGGGGTGGGCGAAATGCAGATCTTCGGTTCCCAGAACGCCATGCGGATCTGGTTGAACCCGGTCAAGCTGAACAACTACCGTCTCACCACCAATGACGTGATAGCCGCCCTGCAGGCCCAGAACGCCCAGGTCTCGGCCGGTCAGTTCGGCGGTACTCCCTCGATCCAGGGGCAGCGCTTGAACGCCACCATCACGGCGCGGACCCTGTTCCAGACCACGGAGCAGTTCGACAACATCGTCCTGCGCACCAATAGCGACGGCTCGACGGTCAAGCTGAAGGAAGTGGCGGAATCCAAGATCGGCACCGAAAACTACGAGGTCCAGTCCTTCTACAAGGGAAAACCGGTGGGCGCCATGGCTCTCAGGCTGGCAGCCGGCGCCAACGCACTGGAAACCGCCGAAAGGGTCAAGGCGAAGATGGCGGAGCTTTCCGGCTACTTCCCGGCCGGCGTGAAGGTCGTCTACCCTTACGACACCACCCCCTTTGTCAAGATCTCGATCGAAGAGGTGCTGATAACCCTGTTGGAGGCGGTCTGCCTGGTCTTCGTCATCATGTTCGTCTTCCTGCAGAACTTCCGGGCCACCCTGATCCCCACCATCGCGGTGCCGGTGGTGCTCCTGGGGACCATGGGGGTGCTCTCCGCCGCCGGTTTCTCCATCAACACCCTGACCATGTTCGCCCTGGTCATCGTCATCGGACTGCTGGTTGACGACGCCATCGTGGTCGTCGAGAACGTGGAAAGGATCATGACCGAGGAAGGGCTCTCCCCCAGAGAGGCCACCATAAAGTCGATGGATCAGATCACCAGCGCCCTCATCGGCATCGTGACGGTGTTGTCGGCGGTTTTCATTCCGATGGCCTTTTTCGGCGGCTCCACCGGCGTCATCTACCGCCAGTTCTCCGTCACCATCGTCTCCGCCATGATCCTCTCGGTCCTGGTGGCGATGACCCTGACCCCGGCGCTCTGCGCCACCATGCTCAAGCCGGTGGCCAAGGGTCACCACGCCGGAGAATCGGGGTGGTTCAAGGGGTTCTTCCGCCTGTTCAACCGCGTGTTCAACAGCAGCAGGGTGAAATACGAGGGAATCGTCGGCCGCTCCTTCGGAAAACCGGTGCGCTACCTGGCGGTATACGGCGCCATCGTCGCCTGCATGGTCTTCATCTTCCTGCGGCTCCCCACCGCCTTCCTCCCGGACGAGGATCAGGGGTTCATCGTCTGCCAGGTCCAGTTGCCGGCCGGCGCCACCATGGAGCGGACCATCGACGTGGTGCGGCAGCTTGAAAAGCATTTTGAGGAGAAGGAAAAGAACACGGTCGATTCCGTGATCACGGTGACCGGTTTCAGCTTTGCCGGTCGCGGCCAGAACATGGGGCTCGCCTTCGTCAAGCTCAAGGACTGGAAGGTTCGGCAGAGCCCCGATCTGAAGGCGCCGGCTGTCGCAGGACGGGCCATGGCCGCTTTCTCCGGCATCAGGGACGGCCTCGCCTTTGCCTTTTCGCCACCCGCGGTGGTGGAGCTCGGGCAGGCCAACGGCTTCGACTTCATGCTGCAGGACCGCGGCGGCCTTGGCCACGCCAAGCTGATGGAGGCGCGCGGCCAGCTCCTGGGGATGGCCATGAAGAATCCGAAACTGGTTGCGGTGCGCCCCAACGGCCAGGAGGATGCCCCCCAGTTCAAGCTCGATATCGACGACGTGAGGGCGGGTGCCCTCGGTGTTTCCCTGGCGGAGATCAACAGCGTCCTCGCCACCGCCTGGGGGAGTTCCTACGTGAACGACTTCATCCAGAACGGCCGGGTCAAGAAGGTCTACCTGCAGGGCGATCCGAAGTACCGGATGCTGCCGGAGGACATCAACAACTGGCATGTCCGCAACAAGACGGGTGACATGGTTCCCTTTTCGGCCTTCGCCACCGCCCGCTGGGAGTACGGCTCGCCGCGCCTGGAGCGCTTCAACGGGATACCGTCCGTGCAGATCATGGGGCAGGCGGCGCCCGGGCTTAGTACCGGCGAGGCGATGGCCGAAATGGAGCAGATGGCGGCCCAGCTGCCGCCGGGGATCGGCTACGAGTGGACCGGTCTCTCCTACGAGGAGAAGAGGGCGGGCGCCCAGGCGCCGGCGCTGTACGCCATCTCGCTGTTGGTGGTGTTTCTCGCCGTGGCGGCGCTCTATGAGAGCTGGACCATCCCCTTCGTCAACCTGCTGATGCTGCCGCTGGGGCTCGTGGGTGCGGTTACCGCGGTCAAGTTGCGCATGCTGCCAAACGACATCTATCTCCAGATCGGTCTGCTCACCACCATCGGACTTTCGACCAAGAACGCGATCCTGATCATCCAGTTCATCAAGGACCAGATGAATCAGGGACTCGGCCTGGTCGAGGCGACCCTGTCGGCGGTGAAGATCCGGCTCCGTCCGGTCATCATGACCTCACTGGCGTTCTTCTTCGGCACACTGCCGCTGGCCCTGACCAAGGGGGCTGGTGCCGGAGCCCAGAACGCCATCGGCACCGCCGTTACCGGCGGATTGCTTTCGGCCACCTTCATCGACCTGATCTTCATCCCGTTCTTCTTCGTCCTGATCTCCCGGGTATTCGGCAGGAAGAAGCAGAGTGCCCATGAGGCGGCCGCTGCAGGAGACGCCCCGGAGTTGGCCCAAGGGCAGGCTTCTGTACAACCAGCAGCCTCGGAGGTGATTTGATATGAAACTCACGACCTTCTGCCTCAGTCTCACCCTGGGTGCCATGCTCACCCTTACCGGGTGCTCGACCCTGGCGCCGAAATACAGCCGACCGGAGGCTCCGGTTCCCGCTGACTGGCCGACCGGTCCCGCCTACCAGGCAGTGGCCGAAAAGCCCGAAGGCCCCGCCATCGCAGATATCGTCTGGCAGGAGTTCTTCGTCGATCCTCAGCTGCGCAAGGTGATAGCCTCGGCCCTGGAGAACAATCGCGACCTGCGCCTGGCCGCCCTGAACATCGAGCGGTCGCAGGCCCAGTACCGGATCCAGCGCTCGGAGCTTTTCCCCGCGGTGAACGCCGACGCGGGTTACTCCGCTCAGCGCATCGCGCCCACCCAGTCGGGCGCCGGACGGGCGATCACCACCCACGGCTACAACCTGAGCCTGGGGATGAGCGCCTACGAGGTCGACCTGTTCGGCCGCATCCGCAGCCTGAAGGACCAGGCGCTGGAACAGTACCTGGCTACCGAGCAGGCCAGGCGCGGCGTGCAGATCAGCCTGATCGCCGAGGTGGCCAACAACTACCTGGCGCTCGCCGCGGACCGGGAAAGCCTGAGGATCGCCCGCGAGACCCTGGCCTCGCAGGAATCGTCCTACCAGTTGACCAAGAGCCGCTTCGAGTTCGGCGTGGTGTCGGCCCTCGATTTGAGCCGCGCCCAGACCATCGTGGAGGCTGCGCGGGTGGACATCGGCCGCTACACCGGACAGGTTGCGCAGGACCTGAACGCGCTGCAACTCGTGGTCGGCGCCCCGGTGGCGGCGGAGTTGCTCCCGGGTGGGCTGGGACCGGTCACCGCGCTCAAGGAGATTTCTCCGGGGCTCCCCTCCGAGGTGCTGCAGCGCCGCCCGGACATACTGGCGGCGGAGCATCAGCTGGTGGGTGCCAATGCCAATATCGGCGCCGCACGCGCCGCCTTTTTCCCGCGCATCACGCTCACCACCGCCGTAGGTCTTTCCTCGAACCAGCTCACCGACCTCTTCACGGGCGGCGCCGGGGTATGGTCCTTCCTGCCGCAGATCAGCGTACCGATCTTCAACGCGGGCGCCAACCGGGCCAACCTGAAGCTCGCCGAGGTGGACCGGGAGATCTTTCTGACCCAGTACGAACGCTCGATCCAGGTGGCGTTTCGGGAAGTAGCCGACGCCCTGGCGCAGTACGGGACGCTGGGAGAGCAGCTCGCGGCACAGCAGGCGCTGGTCAACGCCAGCAGCGAGAGCCATCGCCTCTCCGATGCCCGTTACCTGGGCGGGGTCGAGAGCTACCTTGCCGTGCTCGATTCCCAGCGCTCGCTCTATGCCGCACAGCAGAACCTGGTCAGCCTGCGTTTCTTCAGGCTGGCGAACCTGGTGACGCTCTACAAGGTGCTTGGCGGCGGAGCCTGATTGTGCAACGCGGCAAAGCAGGTTAAAATATAGATCTCCAGCCAAGGCATCTACATCGCGCGCGGCGCTGATGTAGCCGGGAGGTGAGCCATGGATGAAAACGATACCAAAAACGAGGCATTACCGATTGTCATGATTGTTGAACGGCGCACACAAAGGCAGGCAGATCTTAGTTCCGCAGAAGTGATGAGGATACTCAGGAGGAGGGCGGCCAAGGCTGCAACCAGGGCATCAGAGGCGTCTCGACGCAACCCGAAGTAATCAGGTGAACCCGCTTTTCCAAGCTGATCTGCAGCAAGGACAAGTATGTCTTACCCCAAGCCCCTGACTCTCGCAATCCTTCTCGTGAAGGCATGCAAGAGTCAGGGGTTTTCTTCTTGATTGGAACCGATCTTCTGCAAATTGTACAAACACTCCCTCCTGCCCCCACTGCCAAAACTTAGATGTAAATCAGGTAGGGTGGGCCGTGCCCACCATCGGGATGCTGGTGTGGTGGGCACGGCCCACCCTACCTCTTATTTTCCTTAACTCTGTTTTTATTATCTCCTGCTTATGTTCTCTGTCGGCAGTGGTTGCGATTATTTCAGAATAGTGTAAAAATTGAATCATCCTATGTAGCTTCCGGAGATTCCAGTGATAGAAACAAAACCGTTGAAAGGAAAAGAATCAAGCCGCGATCTGGATGTCATAGCTTCACCCCCCGAAATTAAGAGCAATCGTGCCGATATTGCCGATCATTTCAATATCAAGCAAAATCCCCTGAAAACTGTTATTGCCACACTGGACATCGCCGACTCCTTACCGGCCACTCCGGATGCCGGCGAGTCGGGCATGGTAGCCAACGTGGCAGCCGCCAAAAGCGCCGATTCTGTAGCCAACATCGGGAAGGCCGTCAAGCAGAAGGCGCCGAAGACGGCGAAGAAAGCTACTAATAAACCTAAAACCATGAAGCCGAAGTCGGCGAAGAGCAGCACGGAGGCGAAGCCGAAGACGGCAAAGGGGAGCACCGGGGCAAAGCCTAAGTCGGCAAAGAGCAGCAGCAACGAGAAGCCGAAGTCGGCAAAGAGCAGCACCGCCATCGTGCCGAAGACGGTCAAAATAAAGACGCCGAATCTGAAACTGGTCAAACACAAGGCGGGGGGGGGCAAGAAGCATACGGTGAAGGGAGTGAAGGGGAAGGAGAACACGCCCGAGATCGAGAGCGCCTTTGATTTGAACGACAGCCAGTGGTACCTGAACCGGGAACTTACCTGGCTCGAATTCAACCGCCGCGTGCTGCACGAGGCGATCGACGAGCGGACGCCACTTCTGGAGCGGCTCAAGTTCATCGCCATAGTGAGTTCGAACATCGACGAGTTCATCATGAAGCGGATCGGCGGCCTGAAACAGCAGATCGGCGCCGGGATGCATGAACTGACGCTGGACGGTCGTACCCCGCGCCAGCAGGTCCTGGAGTGCCACGCCTCGATTCGCGAGATCCACGCCCGGAAGAGGGAAGCCTTCAACACGGTGCGGGCGCTTCTGGAGCAAAAGGGCATCGTCATCGAGAGCTACCAGAGCCTGACGCTCAAGGAAAAGAAGCAGCTGCGCGAGCAGTACTACACCAACATCTACCCGCTTCTGACGCCGCAGTCCATCGACCCGGCCCACCCCTTCCCGTTCATCTCCAACCTCTCGCTGAACCTGCTGGTGACGCTGCGCTATCCCAAGGCCCGCGAGGTGTCGCTGGCGCGGGTCAAGGTGCCGGTCGGCCTCGGCACCCCCCGGTTCCTCCGGGTCGGCAAGGGAGACCACTTCGTCCCGCTGGAAGAGGTGATGATGAACAATCTGGACATGCTCTTCCCGGGCATGCACATCGTCGCCTGCGAGATCTTCAGGGTCACCCGCAACGCCAACACGGAAAAAGACGAGGAAGAGGCCGACGACCTGATGGCGATGATCGAGAGCGAGCTGAAGGAGCGCAAGTTCGCCCCCATCGTCCGCCTGGAGATCGGCCTGGGCATGGAGCCGCTGCATCGCGGGCGGCTTGCCGCCGAACTGGAACTGGACGAGACAAACGACGTCTTCGAGGTACAGGGGATGCTCGCCATGCGCGACCTGTCCGAGATCTCCCGGCTCGACTATCCGCGCCTGCACGACCCGGCACACCACCCGATCGATCACCCGCAGCTCCTGACCTCCCGCAACATCTTCCACACCATCCGCGACAGCGGCAACCTCCTGCTGCAACACCCCTACGTCTCCTTTTCCACCTCGGTCGAGAGGTTCTTGCGGGAGGCCGCCAACGATCCCAAGGTGCGCGGCATCAAGATGACCCTGTACCGGACCTCCAGCCAGAGCCGCATCATCGAGGCGCTGCTGCAGGCGGCCCAAAACGGCAAGCAGGTCGCGGTGGTGGTGGAGCTTAAGGCGCGCTTCGACGAGGCGACCAACATACGCCTTGCCGAGCAGATGGAGGAGGCCGGGATCCACGTCACCTACGGGGTGGTGGGGCTTAAGACCCACTGCAAGGTGATCCTGGTGGTGCGGCAGGATTACCAGGGATTGCGCCGCTACGTCCATATCGGGACCGGCAACTACCACGCCGAGACGGCGCGTGTCTACAGCGACGTAGGGCTTATCACCTGCGACGAGACCATCGCGCAGGACGTGACCGAGCTGTTCAACTACCTCACCACCGGGTTCACCGCCAGGCGCAACTACCGGGCAGTGGTGCCTGCTCCCAAGCTTTTGAAGAAATCGCTGCTGGCGAGGATCGAACGGGAGGCCGCGCTGCATGCGGAAAGCGGCGGCGGCCTGATCCAGTTCAAGATGAACGCCCTTGAGGACGGCGACATCGTGAAGGCGCTCTACCGCGCCTCCATGGCCGGCGTGAAGGTCGATCTGTACGTGCGGGACACCTGCAGGCTCAGGCCCGGCATCCCGGGGCTGTCGGACAACATCCGCGTCGTCAGCATCGTGGGGCGCTTTCTGGAGCATGCCCGTGTCTATTACTTTAGAAACGGCGGGGCAGAGGAGTATTTCATCTCCTCCGCGGATGCCATGAAGCGCAACCTTGAGGCGAGGGTGGAGATCATGTGTCCGGTCACCGTTCCGGAGCTGACCCGGGAGCTGAGGACCGTTTTCGACTGCTACGACGCGGACCATCGTTCGGCCTGGGACATGAAGCCCGATGGAAGCTACCTCCAGCGCCGGCCCGCCGAGGGAGAAAGCAGCGAAGGGACGCACCAGATGCTGATCGCGCAGGCGCAGAAGCGTCTGAAGGAGTCGCTCAAACAGAAGAAGAAGCTGATGCATCACCGTTGAGTGTCGAGCCGTCGGGGCAGCATTTGATCCGGCGCGGCGAAGGGGGTTCCCTTGGCGGCGATATCCCGGTTCCCTGTGATTATGGATGACAGCACCCTGGAAAAGCGCTAGCATGTTGATGACGTTCGCGGCAGGAGGTCGCGCATTCCAGAGTCCGTACGCCGGGGAGACCGAGATGCCCAAAGAAACAGAAGCCTGCGTTTGCGCGGGGAAGCACGAGGAACATATCTGCTTTTTGCACAGCAAAGGATTGGTTAAGGAAGTTGAGAGCCTGACGGATAAGCCGACCGTCACCTGCTCGATCTGTCTGGTCAACGCAAATTCGCCGGATAACGTCTGTTCGCCCACCACTCTTGGCGGTGGATTCAGATATTCCGATATGCGGGACAGCAAGAAAATAATCTGTGACAGTTTGGCTGAACCCCAAGCTGAGAAGAAGGAACCAATCTGACAGGGAATATACGTGAGGTTCGCAAAAAGGCCGCATCAATGAGATGCGGCCTTTTTGCCTTCAGCCTCCGTTTCTCGTTCCCAAGCTCCAGCTGTTTCTCGTTCCCAAGCTCCAGCTGCTTCTCGTTCCCAAGCTCCAGCTTGGGAACGCCATGGCTGGGCAAAGCTCCAGCTTTGCATGGTGACGAAGCGGATGTTCCCACGCTGGAGCTTGGGACCGAGCTCGAAGCCCCCTCTCCCTTGATGGGAGAGGGTTGGGGAGGGGGTGAAAAGCTCGCATAAGCCTCACCCTCCCCCCCCCCCCCCTACTGCCGTTAAGTTAAGGATGGTGCTCATCTTCAGCCCATGATGTGCCAGTTGAAAGCCTCCCCCTTTGCAAAGGGGGATTGAGGGGGATTTCAACTCTGTTGCGAGCTTGGGCTTTGTTGCAGCCTGGGTCAACTCCCCCCCGCCCCCCTTTGCAAAGGGGGGAGACAGGCAGGCGTCGCCTTAACTTAATGGTAGTGCCCCACCACCCCCTCCCATCAAGGGAGGGGGAGCGAGACGTGCAGGGTGGTGCCACCTGTTAACTTAATGGCAGTGGGGGCGGGGGGGAGGGAGCAAGGCTGTGTCGTTGGAGCACGGGCTCAAGCGAATACAGTAAAAAAATCCCGGAAGTCAGATTGGAATAGATTATACTTTGTCGCTGTGCGGCCCAGTAGAACGATTCAAGTTAGGAGGAAACGAGATGACTGGTTGTGCCATGAGGGGACGCAGGCAGCAGTTGGCAATAATTACCGTCATCTGCATCGCACTTCATCTTACTGCCTGTAGTGTCCCCCCGAAAAGGGCGACCACCGATGTCCCACTTGCCCGCGATGTGGAGATCGAAGACCTGAGCCGTATCCCGCAGAATTTCGCGGAATTGGCTGGGGCTGCCGGTGACAGGCTCATGATCGGTGATGCCTGCAGCGGTCAACTCCTTGACGAATTCAAAGAGCGCTTTTTTTCGCGTTGGACCTTATCTGTTCCTCTCTACGATCCTGCCGAGTCAATCAAGTCCATGAAGAAAGACGCAAGAGGCGGCTGGTATGGTACCAACAAGCGCAAAGTTGCGCGGGAACAGAAGCAGGAACTGCTGGATAATTGCGATCTGGACACCTTTCCTTCCCGGAGCGATAAGGCCATCGCTGTGGCACCCGGTCATCTGCGCGGGCTTCCGACGCGTTTGCCTTTTTACGAGCGCAGAGAAGGGGCTCCCTTCGACATGCTTTCGAACCCTCAGGTAAAGCTGAACGAGCCGCTACGCGTGCTCCACACCTCAAAGGACGGAGTCTGGTACTTTGTCGAGACCGGGTACTCGAATGGCTGGCTCGAAAGGCGCGACGTGGCCCTTGTTGATGCAGCCTTCATCGACTCATGGATGCAGTCGGCTCCTCTGGTGATCGTCCGGGACTACCAGCCGGTTGCCGACGGCAGGGGAATCGGCATTTTCCCGGCCAAGATCGGCACCATTTTGCCGCTTGGGCAGGCGGGGAACGGGTGGTGGGAGGTACGCGTCGCTTCGGCAGGGGAGGGGGGCAAGGCGGAAACCCGCACGAGCCGGATCCCGCGCGATGCCGCCGCACCGTTTCCCCTTCCCTTTAACAAGGAAAAGGTCGCGCTGCTCGGGGACCAGATGCTGGGGCAGCCATACGGGTGGGGTGAATCCTACGCGTTGAGGGACTGCTCGGCGCTGTTGCGGGACTTTTTCCTCCCATTCGGGATCTGGATACCGCGCACCTCGGCGGACCAGATCGCCTCGGTCCGGCAACGGCTGCAACTAGCCGCACTGGCGCCGCCGGAGAAGGAGGAACTGATCAAGAGGAAGTCACTCCCCTTTCTCACGCTTCTCTACAAACCCGGCCATATCATGCTCTATGCCGGAGAAGACAGGGAAGGGCGGCCGCTGGTATTTCACAGCGCCTGGTCCATTCGGATCAAGGAGGGGGAGGGGGAGAGGACGCAGGTTGTCGGTACCTCGGCCATAACCACCCTGGAGCCGGGAAAAGAGCTCGGCCTGGTCCCCGGCGGTTCACTGCTGGAGCGGGCGACGGAACTAACGACCATCACAGACCGATGCAAGGTGTCTCGTTAAGCCGGTGCCGGCGGCACGGGGATACCTTCCTGAAACCGGCTCATTTCCCCTCCCTCTATCTCTCTCACCTGCCCCCTCCCTCCCTTCTCAACTCTCCTCCTCCCGGAGGGGGGAGGTCGGGAGCACCGCCATTAAGTTACCCGATTAGCGCTGATCTTCAGTATCGATGGTTGGCGCAGAAAGTCCCCCTTTGCAAAGGGGGATTTAGGGGGATTTTAGCACTGTCGCAACATGCGCTCTATGGCAACCTGGGCTAAATCCCCCCCGCCCCCCTTTGCAAAGGGGGGAGATTGGGGGTGACCCAGCTCACTGAAGATTGACGCTAATCGGGTAACTTAATGGCAGTAGAGGTCGGGAGGAGGGAAGACTTTCGCCCGAAAGCCGATAAAATTCTGCCATTATCCAGAAGTTCGTATTAGCATGTAGTTAAGAACCAAAAAAGGAGGTCCAACATGAAAAGGACAGCTGCAGCAGTATGGAACGGTTCGCTGAAGGAAGGTAAAGGCTCGCTCTCAACTCAAAGCGGCGTACTCACCGATACGCCCTACTCATTTGGGACACGCTTTGCTGAAGAGCATGGCACCAACCCGGAAGAACTGATCGCGGCGGCGCATGCCGGATGCTTTTCCATGGCGCTCTCCGCAGGGCTTGGCAAGGCGGGTTTCGAGGCATCCCGGATCAAAACCTCCGCCTTCCTTGACCTGGAAAACGTCGAGGGTAGCTGGAGGATAACCGCGATCAAACTGGAGACAGCCTGCAGGATCCCGAAGATCAGCCAAGGGCAGTTCGAGGCCATTGCCGAAGACGCCAAGGCCAACTGCCCGGTATCACAGGTGCTGAAGACCAATATATCGCTGGTCGCGAAGCTCGAAGACTGAACCGCAATTGACCGGTAATCTCTGCTACTCCAATAGTTCCCTCCCCCGGAGGGGGAGGGTTAGGGAGGGGGAACCCCGGGGCTGTTGTCGCAGAAGCCGCACTCTTCCCCCCTCCCGGCCTCCCCCCTACGGGGGGAGGAGTGCTGGCGCGAGGTAATAACCAGCCTTGGCATCCGGCATCAGCTCTCTGATCCGGTCGGCGACATTCTTTATGATGTTGACGTGACTGGTGAAGCCGGTGATTCCGACCACGTCAGGTCGAAACGCAAGCGCCGCGCCTTCGATATCCTGGTCGATGCGCGCATCCAGCAGCTTGACCAGGTGTCCATCCGACTTGGCGCCTGCTCCAAGGTATTCAAGGGCCAGAGGCTCGAACAGATAGACCTGGTCCATCAGGGGTGAAGAGCTGAAAGGTTGGATCAGAAGTACCTTCATACGCCACCTTCGCGAATCAGTGTTTTTAGAGCAGGGACGATGATCATTTTTTCATTCAGCGCTAGCCGGGAATGCCGGGAACTATAGGTTCCCCTGGCTGTCCAGTTAGCTTCGGAAATCATTTCCTATGTCCTGCCCCCGGCTCCCCGGGCATTCCTTCTGCCTTTTTGTAAGCAACTTTCGACCTGCCCCTCCGTCCATGCTCCCTCCCTGTTCAGTCATTTACAGGGTGAAATTCATCAACCCGCTCCGACTGGATATCCAGTCGCACGGTTTTCTTTCTGAAGTTTGCCAGAGCCTGTGCCATCAGGGCGGCATCCGCCATACAGGCCTCCAACTTCTTCCGGCGGACGAGGACCACCTTCCTGCCCACTCTATCCATACCGAACACTTCGAAACCTTTTGTGCTAGTCGTGAGGCAGAGAACCATTTCGTGGATGAGGCCTAGTGTGCTTCGTTTGAAATTTGCCATCAGTTTTCTCCTGTCGACGACATGCTTGCAAGTTCGACTTTAGCCACCGGGCAGACTCGAAAGGCTGCTCCGCAACCACCATGTATTCCCACATTTCGTTCTGGTGTAACCATATTGGGTCGGCATCCTACGGGTTGTAAATTTCGTGCTAGACCTATCGCTTAATTCACCGATACAAGAGCTGATATCGAGCGGTAATCGAAAACTGAGTATCTTGGCGCGAACGGGCTGCGAGGTATATATAACGCCCGTGCAATTGTGCGTTGCTAGATGAGTGTTTGGCTGTCATCCCTGTTCTTTAGTCAACCGCTCTCCGCGGTGGCTCACGATGTCAGACACGTGGCCTGAGGTCGGAGCTTTATCCAATCCTCCCCCAGAACCCATTGTTACGCCGGAGAAAAAGACGCAATTAATGTGCGGCCAATCTATTACCTTTCATTTGCATTGTCAATGGTTGACACTCTGTTTGTGGAAGGACAGCTATGGGGCAGACGTAGAAGGGGGAAGGGCTAAATGATGGGGCAGGGCGAGACAAAGGCTGGCCAAGACCGAGTAATCTGCAGATAAAACAAAAGCGGCCCCGGGAAACCCGGGGCCGCTTTTGCCTGCTGTGCTGCTATCGATGATGCTGTTACTGTTAGCTTAGCCGAGGGGCGGCCCTGGGGTCCCTGCGGTCCTGCGTAACTTCAGACTAAGTTCCAGTCATCAAGAGCATGAAGGTCCTGCTTTGCGCTCATTAGCCTCTTGTCGCATGTTGCTCCTAAAGGCTTTTCTGAACTTCCGGATTTACAACACCTCTTCTCACTCTCCCTTCCCCTCCAACCCACTGATAAACTCTCTCTAGCCAGTGGTGCCACGGACGGCCCGGAGTCCTCATCCCTTCCCCTGGCGCTAGCCTTTGAACAAGACTTGGATGCCGATAAGAGTGGGGGCTGCGTGGGGGGCAACGGGGTGAAGATCACCCTGCAGTATCGCGAGGTTGAAGCTCAACCCCACGTGGATGAAGATCAACATTGCAATGATGAATATCACCCCCTCGATGATGAAAATAAACATCGCGATGATGAAGATCAACACCCTCGATGTTGAAGCTCACCCTCTCAATGATGAAGATGAACACCGCGAGGATGAAGCTCATGATAGCTGGGATGAAGCTAAGGCAAAAATGAGCAGCCATCCACTAAAGAGGCTTTTATCATTCAGCCGGGTTAGGCTGGAGGCTCGGGAGACGCAACTGAGAAGGGAGATCGGGAAGTGGGGAAACGGGTCGCTGCTTGGGAAGGGGAAGGAGTAGAGTTAGAGGGTACCGTTGAGGTACCCTCAGGACGAAACTGTAGCGCCTACCGGTTGGCCCGCTGATCAGGTGATCGTTGTGCTCACGACACCGGACCTGGTGCCTGGGGGGTCTTTATTCTTGCTAATTCTTTCGCCGTTACAGGTAAATCCAGAACGCCCATGCAACCATGCGTAACTTGGTACAGCACCAACTTCCCGAATGAAAAAATTCACTGCTCCAAGAGGAGTTTCGCATGCTTGCATGGACAGCAAAGACCTAAGCACTCAGGTTAGCCCCAGTTATATGTTTTGACTTTAATTAGCACCTGTATTATATTTCACCATCTCTTTGAAGTAGCATGTAAAGAGGGGGGTGGAGTGACTGTAATGTTAAGCTGAACTAAGTGCATTTTAAGTTCACTGGTGCTATGACTGTCGCAAGTGTGGTCAGGCCCTTTATTATTGTTGCTGTTCTTGTGGGGGAAGGCAATGAAAGCGTTGAGGTCGCTGCTGATTTGTGCTGGGTTACTTTCATCCCTGGTGACAGGTGCCATTGCAGAGCAGGCACAGAAGCTTTCAGAACCTGTGGATACAGAGGATACCATACCGTTCGCCTTCGCCATCAGCGGAGGAATCAGTCTTGGTTCTTATGAAGCCGGATTGAACTGGGCATTTGTGTCGTATCTGAATCATCATCGGGACCTTCAAGGCCCTCATTACCTGCCACCGACGATAACAGCAGCTGCAGGGGCCTCAGCAGGAAGTATAAATGCCCTCCTTACAGCTATTTCCTGGTGCCGGGATCCGAGCAGCAGCGACGTGCACTTTCCTGATACAATTTCAGACAATGTATTCAGAGACGCATGGCTGGATATTGATATAAAGGAGCTTCTGCCTGAGAATAAAAAGGATTACGAGGAGACCGACTCCCTCTTATCTAGGACGCCACTTAAAAAAGTTATCAAGAAGATCAAGGAGATACTTGATGCTCCTCATTACCGGGACAATTGCAAAGTTCCGTTAGCCTTCATAGTCACGCGGGCCACCCCTAGTATAATCTCTGTTGATGGAATCAAAGTTGATAATGATCGATTCGTCATACCTATTCTCATGGAGGCGAAAAACCGCAAGCTCAGCTTCTCGCCATACTTGATGAACCTTCAGAATCCAACACTGGGAAACGTGATCCACCTCCAGGGGGTAGGTACAGGAGACGGCAATATTGAGATTCCGACGCAGAAAGTACTTGACGCACTATTGGCATCAAGTGCTTTTCCGTTTGCTTTCGGACAGGTGCTGCTGGATTACTGCACGCCGGCGAAAAGTCTCTCAGGTTTGACGTTGAAAAGCAAAGTCTGCCCCGAGGGGTACTACGAGGCAAACTCATATTTCGTGGATGGTGGAGTATTTGACAACGTTCCTCTTGGGACCGCAAAGGCGTTGAGCGAGGGTTGGCAGTCGGACAGGAACTTGGAGGCACAGAAGAGAAGGGAAAAGAGCCGACGCACCACGTATGTTTACATGGAACCCGGAAATCTCCGTGAGGGAGCTTTATCCGAAGCACAGCGATTAAAGAAGGCGAGTAAAGCCACTTACGGACTTCTGGGGGAAGCACAGTTCCTAACCGGTGCATTGAGAACCGGCAGCACCTACGAGCTATATAAGGAAGTGACAGGTGGCGATTGGAACCACCAAATGAAGAAGATGACACTAAAGGTCGCAGACGCTTTGGCTGTTGTACCTCAAACAGTAAGAGGAGCTTCACCAATAACTGACCCATACCTGCAATTCCTGCAAAGCGATGACTCGCGTTCCTCAACTCTTGTCGATGGAGTACTTCAGTCTCTGAACGGCTGGCAGGCCTGGTACGAGTGCGAGCAATCCTCATTTGCTGGACCGTGCAACGAGTACGGCAGGTTACCCGCAGGTTCTTTACAGAACCTACGGGTAAATCACCTGTCCCTACTCAATGAACTGGCTAAGAAGGTGGACCGGGTCGATGTAAGTTCAGCCATTGGCAGTGCCGAAAACGATGTCCTTGGAGATCGCCGGGTATTACTCTCATCGAGATACTCCGGCCTTACAGGCAATTACCTCGGCCACTTCGGGGCATTCATCGATGAGGATTTCCGGAAGTTCGACTACTATGCGGGAACCTATGATGCGGTCAACAATCTCGCAAAGCTTGAGTGCTCCACGCAACTCAGAGCCACTTCCACATGCTTCGCAGACTCGGTTCAGGCCATTTATAAACTTCTTAACTTAGACACAGATCCGGATGCCAATGCTGTCTTTGCGACACTGGGGCAAAAGGAACTTGGTTGGCCCCTCCCTAGGGGCGGAGGCGAGAAGCCCAACAACGTTAAAATCATAGCAGAGACATTTATGTCTCCTGAGTGGGAAAAATGCCCGGGGTTTATTGAGTTCATAAAGGCTTTGAAGGAAAAGGAGTATAAGTCAGAAAGTGAGATGCTTAAGGACCTTTTCGACACCAAATCGGAAAAGGAAACCGAGTTCTTATTCCCTGTTGTCAAAAAGCTTATCAGCCGCATGGAAAAACTGGAATCCGCCGAGAAGAAGATAAATCCAAAAGCGGCTCCGCTTCATACTGTGTCAATCCTCGGTGGCCTTTTTGCAAAGACATTGCTTGGCGATGACGGTTCCTTCCGTCTCAATCAGGGTTTTGCGGACAGTGACCTTATGAACGCCCTTCCCTACGAGGTTAGCGGAGACTTGCGGAATGGCGGGTTCAATATCTCCTGGGAACCAAGGCTCCCGTGTGCACCGACTTGGTCAATCAATCCCAAAATCACACCGATAGGCTTGGATCAGTTTGGCCGTGAACGCGTCTACTACTCAGAACTGGATCTTTACGTGGTGCGGCACACACAAAACTTCTTTTTGTCCTCCTATGGAACTGGTCCGCTCGCTAACCTGACATGGGAGGACGTAACAGGTTACTCCCGCGTCAATTTTGGAATGTCGGGATTTGTCAGTATTATCGGTGACAAGTTGCGCCTCACAGCAGGAACACGGAGCTTCGATGATACCTTCTTTGGCGATAACTTCTTTCTTACTTTGGGACTCACTGATTTCCAAGGGATTGTCCAATCGATATATAGAACGATTGCGAACTAACACAGAAGTTTCAGGGGGAAAGCGAGAAGCAGTTAAGTCGTTAGGAACGGACATAGGTAGTTGCAACTTCCCCACATTTCATGAAGTGGTGCAGTTCGCCGGGTGCGTCTATGCGTGCTTGTCTAGGCTTAGAGGAAAGGGCGCCGCAGGAAAATCAAATGGCAGCAATGCCCTTACAACTGCCTGTTATAATCGTGCGAAATGCGCAGGATTTTAGGTGCGTCCCCCTGAGCCTGCCTAGTCACATATGAGTTCCAAAGCGGCGCAATGAAATGCTTAAGTTGAAGCGACTTCAATGAATCCGGCACTTGCCCATGCTGGCACTTATAGTTGAAAAAAGTTCAGTAGCTGCTTTAGAGTGATTTGCTAGATCAGTTTCTTTTTGTAGTGGGGTTTTCGCATCAAATGTCAATGCGGCTGTTCCCCATTCTGATCTGTACCTACCTATCGCTGAATTTCCTTCAGTAACAGTTTCTTTGCATGCTCCTATTTTCTCTATTATTTCACCATCATCTCGAATTGCTACTGCAATTGTAGCAATAGTTCCGAGTACTAATGTAGTTATCGCTAGTGATTTATTGCGATCACTACTATCTGCTGCAATTGTTCCGACAGCCGTAGCCGTACCAGTAAGCGCCAGTGTTGACCATTTTCCTACTTGTCTCCACCACTTTAGTCTGGATAGTTCGTTAAGAACCTCTTCGGAGTTTAGGTTCTTTTCAGCAATAAATGCGTTTAGCTGGACTATTGCACTTAAACTTTTCGCCTCCGGTATTATCACTTCAGCGAGACAAACTTGTTGCATAAGCAAAACTATGATTATAGCTTGGGAAAGAATCTTCATAACTAAATCTCCTACTGAAGATGTAGACGAAAGTGCCGGTTTATCCATCGCTGTGAGTAATGAATTGCGACTATGCTGACGTCAACAAAGCCGACAAAAAGCGATGCTTAATTAATATTCTTATTAATACATCGAGCGTTTTCTTCCAAGAACTTTAATGTTAATTAATTGTAATGCGCAGAGTAGAATCGAAGGGGACGTACCTTATCAACTGCGCAGAGCCTTCCTCGTAACCGATCACAGGGTCTTTGAAATTATAGGTAATTTGTATTGTAATTATGGCATGTTGTAGCATATTTCAGTATAATAAAATCAGATGTAAAGACATTCAATTTGATCTTATTGTCTGAGGCGACAACGTGTTAGATTCAAAACTTCTTCCTGATGGCTACAACATTTCAGAAGAAGATTTGGCGAATACCCCGTCAAATGTTTTGCCACTGCTGTCGTTTCCTTTACAACTCAACGTATATCTTAAAGCCACAGTGGATCAGTTAGAGACAAGACTTAACAAAAACTCTTCCAACTCAAGCTGCCCACCTTCCTCGGACAATAAGCTTACTAAGAAAAAAACTGCCAATAAACTAAAAGGTAAACTCGGTGGCAAAATTGGGAACAAAGGCACCCGTCAGGTGCTACTCAGTCCGACAAAAGTGAAGAGCCTCATGCCAAAAAAATGCTCTTGCGGTAACACTGAATTCAAGGACAAAGAGCCATATTACACGCACCAACTTCTAGAGCTTCCCGAGATTGCCCTTTTTGTTACACACTTTATCCTGGCGGCCCAAGGGGGACGGGCGGCCCAAGGGGGACGTCCCTGCAATCCAGGTCTTGCTTTGTGCTCATTAGCAACCGACCCCGCCTGCTGCGGCGTTTTGTCCAGGAGTAAGCTTACTGCCCCATCCCCACCCTGACCCTCCCCTTGAAGGGGAGGGGACGTGGAGGATAGAGGGTGAACTTACTCAGAAGCCTCTTGTCGTATGTTGCTCCTGGAGGCTTTTCCGAGCTTCCGGATTTACAGCACCTCTTCTCACTCTCCCTTCCCCTCCAACTCGCTGATGAATTCTCTCTAGCCAGTGGTGCCACGGACGGCCCGGGGTCCTCATCCCCTCACTTGGCGCTAGCCTTTGAACAAGCGTTGGATGCCGATACGGGGGGCGGCGTGGGGGGCAGCGGGGGTGAAGATCACGTGAAGTATCGCGAGGTTGAAGCTCAACCCCACGAGGATGAAGACCAACATCGCAATGATGAATATCAACATCGCGATGATGAAAATAAACATCGCGATGATGAAAATAAACACCGCGATATTGAAGATAAACACCGCGATGTTGAAGCTCTCCCCCTCGATGATGAAAATAAACACCGCAATGATCAAAATAAACACCGCTATGATGAAGATCAACATCGCGATGATTAAAATAAACATCGCGATGGAGAAGATCAATACCGCGGTGTTGAAGCTCACCCCCTCAATGATGAAGATGAACACCGCGAGGATGAAGCTCATGATAGTTGGGATGAAGCTAAGGCAAAAATGAGCAGCCATTCACTAAAGAGGCTTTAATCATTCAGCTGGGTTAGGCTGGAGGCTCGGGAGACGCAACTGAGAAGGGAGATCGGGAAGGGGGGAAACGGGTCGCTGCTTGGGAAGGGGAAGGAGTAGAGTTAGAGGGTACCGTTGAGGTACCCTCAGGACGAAACTGTAGCGCCAACCGGTTGGCCCGCTGATCAGGTGATCGTTGTGCTCACGACACCGGACCAAGGGCCGGGGCCTTCCTGGCCCTGGTGCCTCATTCGGAAGTAGGTATTTCCAGCTGCGAGATTGTCCATTATCATATTCTGGGAATCGGGAAAGATCGCCTTGTGGAACCAGTCATCCTCAACCGATGGGTCTTTCTGGTTAATGTGGATCTCATGGAGTAACGCGCCCGCGAAAGTGCTGGCTGTGGCAAGCGCCCTGCCTCGTTCGCCAGCGTTAGCAACCTTGAAATCATGAGGAGCTACCAGCGGTAACTTTACCCTGTTGGCGCTTCTCCGTTCCTGGGTAACTGTGAATCCTGTGGTCAAAAGTGCATCGGGATTCAGTATGAACGCAGCTTCCAGAACCGATGCTATCTGATCCAGGAGCACCACGATTTCCTCACTGAGCTTTTCGCGCTCGCGAATCACCGAGCGGCCCCCATCGAGGGCCAGATGGTAGGTCGTGTCAAGGCGGTCCACTTTCTCTAAAAACTGCTGCCGGAGGGCAGCGATTGAATCAGGGAGGCCCGGGGTATCGGTCAGGCCATGCTGCACTTTCTTACAAAAGGCGAAGAATTTTACAGGCGATCTGATCTGTCGGAAATCACGTTTTATCATCCTCCGTTGCATTGACACCTCCTTCACTTCCGGATTGTTGCGGCTAGAGGAGTTGACGAACTCGGGCCGCCAGCCGGCCTTGCGTAGACATTAAAGTGACACATTATACTATCGAGTATGGACAAGATGTGATGGCTGTCGTTTGATGAGGACGGAAACCGGCGTACCTCTACACCCTCTCCCCAACCCTCTCCCGTCAAGGGAGAGGGGGTGCTTGCGCAGTGTGCGGAAGATTGACGCTAATCAAGAAAGAAAAAGCGGCCCCGGGTTAACGCGGGGCCGCTTTTATATTTGCTTCTGCTATCTGAGCGCTGCTACCAGCTCAAGCTATTACCCGAGGATCTGCTTCAGATCGCCTTCGGCGGTGCCGATCGGCCCGATGTTGAAGTTCTCAACCAGGAAGTTGAGCACGTTCGGGGTGATGAAGGCCGGCAGGGTCGGTCCGAGCTTGATGTCCTTGATCCCGAGGTGGAGCAGGGTCAGCAGGATCGCCACCGCCTTCTGCTCGTACCAGGAGAGGATGAAGGAGAGCGGCAGGTCGTTGACGCCGCACTTGAAGGCGCCGGCAAGTGCTACTGCTATCTGGATCGCGGAGTAGGCGTCGTTGCACTGACCGATGTCCAGAAGGCGCGGAATGCCGCCGATGTCGCCGAAGTCGAGCTTGTTGAAGCGGTACTTGCCGCAGGCCAGGGTCAGGATGACGCAGTCGCTCGGTACTTTCTCCGCAAATTCGGTGTAGTAGTTACGCCCGCTCTTTGCTCCGTCGCAGCCGCCGATCAGGAAGAAGTGACGGATCTGGCCGGCTTTGACTGCGTCGATGACCTTGTCGGCGACGCCCAGCACTGCGTTGTGCCCGAAGCCGGTGAGGATTTCCTTGCCGAGATTCTCTTCGAAGCCGGGAAGCGACAGCGCCTTCTCGATTACCGGGGAGAAGTCCATCCCTGCGATGTTCTTGACGTCGGGCCACTGTACCAGACCCCAGGTGAACAGGCGGTCCTTGTAGGTTTCCGCGGGGCGCTGGATGCAGTTGGTGTTGAAGATGATGGCGCCGGGGAATCCCGCGAATTCCTTGGCCTGGTCCTGCCACGCTCCGCCGAAGTTGCCGACGAGGTGGGTGTATTTCTTGAGGCCGGGGTAGCCGTGGGCGGGAAGCATCTCGCCGTGGGTGTAAACGTTGACCCCTTTGCCTTCGGTCTGCTTCAAGAGCTCTTCGAGCATGCGCAGGTCGTGGCCGGAAACGAGGATCGCCTTCCCTGCCTTGGTGCCGAGCTGGACGGGGGTCGGGACCGGGTGGCCGAAGCTGTCGGTGTTGGCCTTGTCGAGCAGCTGCATGGTGATCAGGTTGATCCGGCCGCACTCCATGGCGAGGCCGACGAAGTCCATGAGGCCGAGGCTCTTGTCGAGTGTTGCCGACAGTGCCTGATGGGTGTAGGCGTAGATCTCGTCGTTCTCCAGCCCGATCACCAGGGCGTGGTGGGCGTAGGCCGCGTACCCTTTCATGCCGTAGATGATGATTTCCTGAACCGATTTCACGTCGGGGTCGATGGAGTCGTCTTTCACGCCGTGCTCTGCGCCCAGGGCGACCAGCTGGTCGGTGCTGCCGGGGGTGAAGGGCTTGGCTGCGTCGGGGACATCACCGGTGAACGGTCCGCCGTTGGCCTTTTCGAAGAGCGCCTGGGCCTTGTCGCGGTTCTTTGCGGCGTCGCGCACCAGCTTGGCGATCTCTTCGGCGTCGAAGTCGACGTTGGTGACGGTGGTGAAGAGGCCGTCCAGCATGAAGTGGTCGATGGCGGAGTCTTTGGCTCCCTTCTCGCGGGCCTTGTGCGCCCAGAAGGCGATACCTTTCATCGAGTAGACCAGCTGGTCCTGCAGAGCCGCTACGTCCGGTTTCTTGCCGCAGACGCCAACTTTCGAGCAGCCGCCGTTGGCAGCCTGTTCACACTGATAGCAAAACATGTTCTCCATTTCTTCCCCCTTGGGTGCTGCGTTAGTAGTTGATGTGGAAAATCCCAGCCAGCTTTTGATCTTGTTCTTCATCGATTCTCCTGTGCGCCGGTTTTCCGGGCCGTTGTATTATCTCTGGGAGCTCGGTAAGCTCCGGTCATTCATTAACTTGCTGCTGCTCGATGGAGCCACCTTAGCCCGAACCTGACGGCGCGGCCTTGACCTAGGTCATAAAAACGGACACTGTTTGCGTATACGGATCTTTTTTGTCTTTTGTTGTTTTGACTCGTTATCAGGCTCCAGGTCCACTTGTTCCGAACGTCTGGGCTACCTTATTCGCTCGTTTTTAAGCTCCAGCTGGGAATGGATTGTGTTGGAGCTGGAGCTTCAGGAATGCTGGGCGTTCCCAAGCTGGAGCTTGGGAACGAGATATGTGGAGCTTGGGAACGAGATATGTGGAACTCGGGAACGAGATATTCACTCCGGAAAGGTCTCTGGCGTGGCTGGACGTGGGATTGAGTACGTGCTGATGCAACGGTTGGGCAAGGGAAGGCGGGGATGTATGCGTGGTAACTGCGCTGGTTAGTTGTCTATGGTGCCGACCATGGCCCGGTAGATATCGGGACGGAGCACGAACTGCAGACTTGAGGATGTGGCGGTGCCAAAGGCAATCGCCTGATCTCCTCCAATGGAACAGTTGAGATTGAAGATCGGGCGCAGGTTGAGGCCGAAGCGAACTACGTCGGCTTCGAATACCGGCCCGTATTTGGTGGCGAACTCCGAGAGTCTATCCCATGTCGACAACATTTCCACGGGAATCGATACACCATTTGCTACTCGTACAAGATCCGACATGATCTGCTCCTTGTGCCTGCATGCTAAAGGATATATCGGCACTGGAGCCCGAAACTTAAGACCCTGCCTGCAGCAATGGGAGCGTTATTTTCCACCAATCATCTTCAGCTGCGAAATCCCTCCAGGCTGGTTACCGCGCCGGTTGCCAGGCAGTCGAGCTCGGAAAGTGCGACCAGCCGCTTTAACAGGCAAAATCCCAGCACCAGCAGTGCCAGTATCAGTATCACGACACCTTGCCAGCCGTACGAGGACCAGAACAGACCGCCGACGGTACCGGAAACGCTCGATCCGAAATAGTAGAAGAAGAGGTAGATCGAGGCGGCTTGGGCCCTTGCCGTGCGCGCCCTGCTCCCCACCCAGCTGGAGGCTATGGTGTGGGCACCGAAAAAGCCGCAGGTGAAAACGGCGATCCCTGTCACGATGCCGCTCACGCTCTGCGAAAGGGTCGCCAGCGTGCCGAGCCCCATGGTGACCATGGCGAGAAAGAGCATCCGGCTGCGCCCGAAGCGCTCCACCTGACGCCCCACCAGCGAGGAGCTGAATGAGCCGAGCAGGTAGACCAGGAAGACCAGGCTGACCACGGACTGGCTCAGGTAATAGGGTGGGGCCAGAAGCCGGAAGGTGATGTAGTTGTAGAGTGTTACGAAGCATCCCATGATGAGGAACGATATGCCGTAGAGACAGAGCAGCGCCGGGTCCTCCAGTTGTTTGCGCAACGAGCTGAACAGGTAGCGCGCCGCAAAGGGACGCCTGCTGAAGTTGCTGGAAGGGGGGAGGGATCTGGCGAAATGCAGGCTCAGGATGAGGCAGAAAATGCCGATGGCGCAAAGGGCCGCGCGCCAGGAGACGTACTCGGTGACCGTCGCCGTGAAGATCCGGCCGGTCATGCCTCCGATGGCGTTGCCGCTGATGTAGAGTCCGATGGCGGAGGTAAGCGATGCGGGGGCGATCTCCTCGCTCAGGTACGCCATGGCGACCGCCGGCAGTCCGGCCAGGGCGATGCCCTGCAGCAGCCGGAGCGCGAGCAGCGCGGGGAGGGTGTGGGTCAGGGAGGTGAGAAGCGCCAGCAGGGAGGTGAGCAGCAGGGAGGCGACCATGACCCGCTTGCGGCCGAGGCTCTCCGAGATGGTTCCGGCAAAGAGCATGGCGATCGCCAGCGCGCAGGTGCAAACCGATAGAGGCAGGCTGCCCAGTGCGGCAGCCACGCCGAACTCCCGGGAGAAAACCGGCAGCAGCGGTTGCACGTCGTAGAGTGTGATGAAGGTGACGAACCCGGCGGTGAAAAATGCCAGGTTGATTTGCCGGTATCGCTTGGTGCCGCTCTTGATGGATCCCATCTTCTGACTCCGCTGTCGCAGTTCGGGCTTATCTTGTCAGTTGCACCCGCTGGCTCCTCCTTCCTTGATGGGGGAGGGCCGGAAGAGGGTGAAAAGCTTGCCTCACCCTCACCCTCCCCCCGCCCCCACTGCCATTAAGTTAAGGGAATGAGAGGTAGGGTGGGCCGTGCCCACCACAACCGCATCCTGATGGTGGGCACGGCCCACCCTACATGATTCACGGAATCACCGCTTAACTTAATGGCAGTGCCCCCCGCCCCTGCCGCCTACGCCCAAGCGCCTCGGCGATGCATGTCGTGTTACGCCCTGCGGGCTAACCCGCCCTACCACCTCTACCTCTACCTTTACCTTTACCTTTACCTTTACCTTTACCTTTACCTTTACCTTAACCTTAACCTTAACCTTAACCTTAACCTTAACCTTAACCTTAACCTTAACCTTAACCTTAACCTGCCTTTACCCCAGCAGCTCGATGAGCTTGGCGGCGATTTTCTTCGGCGGCAGCACGAAATCTATCGCACCGGTCTGCGCCGCGGCCTTGGGCATGCCGTAGATGGTGGACGACTTCTGGTCCTGGGCCATGGTCACCCCGCCGATTTTCTTGATATGCCGGATCCCTTCGGCACCGTCCTTCCCCATGCCGGTCAGCACGATCCCGATCAGATTGCCGGAAAGCTGCCTGCCAAGAGAGTGCATGGTGACGTCGACGGAAGGCTGCACGTAATTTACCCGCGCCCCCTCGCAAAGCACGATCTTCTGGTTCCCGTCCAGCTTCAGGTGGAAACCGCCGGGAGCCATGTAGATCCGACCTGCCTTCAGGTGGTCGCCGTGCTCGGCCAGCGCAACCGGCATGGAGGCGACGGCATTGAGCCCCTGCGCGATGCGGTAGTCCATCTGCTGGGTGATATGGAGCACAATGACGAACGCGGCGTTCAGCGGGGGGAGCTCGCTGAAAAGCTCCTTCAGGGTGAAGGGCCCCCCGGTCGACACGCCGATTACCACCAGGTTTCTTCTAACCATGTTGTTCGCTCGTGACGCTCAAAAGGGTCAGGTAATACTGCAGCGACTCGATAAGCTGGTCCGGGCCGAACGGCTTGGTCATGTAATCGGTGACATACTCCTGCACCCCGTCCATCTTGGCGTCGGGCTCTCCCATGCCGGTCAGCATCACGATGATGTTCCCGTTGTAGAGTCCCCGCTGCACGATCTCGCGGATGGTGTCCCAGCCGTCCATGTCGGGCATCATGATGTCCATCAGGATCACCCCCCGAAACCCGGACTCGAGGTGCCCCAGGCACTCCTCGCCGCTCGCCGCGCCGATGAGGTCGAGTTGCACCGACTCGCAGATGATCTCAACCGATGCCCTCACGTATTCGTTGTCGTCGACGATCATTATCTTGTCGCTCATGATATGGTCCTTTCGCTGCCTGACTTATTTGATGTTGCTTTTGCCAACTTGAGGGTGAAACGGATGGCGGTCCCCCTGCCGATCCCCGGGCTTTCCGCCCAGATGCGTCCCTGGTGGTTCAGGATGATCCTCTTGCAGATGGCAAGCCCCAGCCCCTGCGTATCGAGGTCGTGGCGCGCCGCGTCGGCCTTGAAGAATTCCTCGAAGATCCGGGCGCTTTGCCCGGGCTTCAGCCCTATGCCGTCGTCTTGAACCGATACCACGACCGCGCCCGGCTCAAGCTCAAGGTCGGCCGAGATGCGGACCGTGCCGTTTTGCGCGGCGAAGCGGGCGGCGTTGCAGAGCAGGTTGTCGAACAGCAGATTGAGCTGCTCGGCCGACGCCTGCACCGTGACGCTTTGGTCGATGCAGTTGAGGCAGGTGATGCCCCGCTGCAGGAAAAGGGGGGCGCAGCCGTGGATGCAGCACTCCACGGCGCTCGCCAGTGGCACCGGCACCGGTTGCAGCGCTTTTTCCCGGCAGGAGAGGCGGACCAGGTCGAGCGCCTTGCTGCTCAACCCCTGGATCTGGCTCACGCTGTTTTGGCAGATCTCCAGCATCCTCTCCAGGCCGGGGTCCGCCACCTGTCTCCTCACCATGGGGAGCAGGGCAAAAAGCGGTGTCAGCGGGGTTTTCAGGTCGTGGCTCAACTGGCCCATCAGCGACTCCATCATGCTGGAGTGGTGCAGCTGCGCCTCCAGCCTGGATTTCTCCTGCTCGACCCGCCGGAGATCGGTGATGTCCCGCAGCGACTGTATCCCTCCTACCTTGGTCCCCTGCGAGTTGTAGAGCGGCGCTGCCGAACTCCAGAGGATGCGGACCTCCCCCGCCAGCATGACCCGGGCCTCGGCGGAGAGGGTCATGCTGTCCCTCCTGATGCCGGGGTAGTCGCGCTCGACGCTCTCCAGATCCTCTTCGAGCATGTCGATCAGGATCTTCCTGCGCATCCCGTAAAAGGGGAGCGCATAGGCGAAATCCCCCTGATCCAGGATCTGCTCCTTCTCGACCCCGGTCATCGCCTCGACGGCCCGGTTCCAGGCGATCACCTTTCCCGCGGCGTCCACCACGAAGGTGGCGTCCGGCAGGAATTCCAGGATGTCCGCGGTCCTGCGGTACGCCTCCCGGGTCTCCCGCTCGGCCCGCTTGCGCTCGACGATGTCGGCCTGCAGCGCCTGGTTCGCCCTGTCCAGCTCCTCGGTCCGCCTGCGCACCGCCTCCTCGAGCCCCGCCACCTTCGATTCCGCCTGCCGGGTCAGTTGCCACTTCGCGGTCAGGGTCTTTGCCAGCTGGCAGACCTCGATGGCGTCGAACGGCTTTTTCAGGACCAGCAGCCGATCGCCCACATCGATTCGTTCCAGCACCTCCTCCCAGCTGTAATCGGAATATGCGGTGCAGATCACCACCTGCAGCCGCGGGTCGGCCTGCCAGAGCTGTTCGATGGTCTCCACGCCGTCCCACCCCGGCGGCATGCGCATGTCGACAAATGCCATGGCGTAGGGACGCTCGCTCTCCAGCGAGGCGCGCAGCAGCGCCAGACCCTCCTCCCCCTGGTAGGCGGAATCGAGCTCGAAGCGCACCGAGGCGTTCTGCGGCTTGGCGCCGAACAGGGCGACCTCCATTTCGTTCAGGTCCGCTGTCGTGCTCTTCTCCACCAGGATCTTTCGGAAATCCTGGTGTATGGCCGGCGTATCGTCGATCAGCAGGATGCGCCGGTTTTCTGCTGCGCTCATGTTGTTGTGCCTCCACCCCGACTGTCCGCTTTATCGGGTCCTGCCGGGTATACTTTAGCTCAATGGTGCAGGAAGGTGTGCTTCCAGTTGGGCACGGATGCTCGCCTTGACCAGGCCGGGACTGTACGGCTTGGTGATGTAATCCGCCGCCCCCAGGCGACGAGCCTTGCGCTCATCCTCTTCGGCCGCCATGGTCGTTATGAAAATGACCGGTATGCCCCGGGTCTTCTGGTTCGCCTTCAGTCTTTGGCAGACCTCGTAGCCGTCCATCCCCGGCATCCTGATGTCGAGCAGTATCAGGTCGGGCAGCGGGTCCGTGTTCGCCAGGGCGAGGGCCTTGGCTCCGTCGCGCGCCGCGATGATCAGGTAGTCGCTGCCGAGGATCGCCATGAGCACCTTGATGTTCTCGGGGGTGTCGTCCACTATCAGTATCTTCTTTTTATCAGATGCGCCTGCCATGAATTCTCCCGTGCCGTCGTTTCGTCCCGCAATCCCGGCCTTTCGCCTGTTCCCCTGCCATCTCCAGGATCCTGTCCATCCTCTCCCGGCTCTTCAGGGCGCCGGCAAAGTCGAAGATGGCTATCTGCCGCTCCATGCGCCCGAACTCGTCTGCCAGGATGCTCCCCTCAAGCTCTTTGTGCAACAGCTCCTTCAGGGCCAGTGCCCGGTTCAGGTCGCAGTCGAAAAGCGCGCTCATCCGGTCCAGCATCCCCCGGACCGCTTGGTGATCGAGGCGCTTTTTTCCGGCAGCCCGGGTACCGGCGGGGTCGCCGGCAACCCGGGGCTTGAGGACCCTGAGCGAGGCGACCACCTGTGAGAGCTGCCGGTCGAACTCTTCCAGACGGGTCGCCAGCGCTTCCGGCTCGCCCCCCTTGATCGCCTGCTCCAGCGCCCCGGCGGCCTCCGAGAGCCGCCGGGCGCCGATGGTGCCGGCCACCGAGGTCATGGTGCGGGCCGCTCTTGCGGCAGCCTGCCGGTCACCCCCGGCGAGATCGACCTCTATCTCTGCGGTCGCAGCCGAACTGGTCTCCAGGAATCGGACCAGGAGTTTCCGGTATAGTTGCATGTCTTCGCAGCAAAAGGCAAGCCCGGCCGTAACCGAGATCCCGGCAAGCTCGGGGAGCCCCGTCGCCTCCCCTTGCTTCCGGACGCTCCCGGGGCGCCGCATCTGCGCCGTCTGCCCCAGGCCCAAAGTGAGGCAGAAGGAGAACTCGCTCCCCCTCCCGGCCTCGCTCGCCACCCTGAGTTCGCCTCCCATGAGCTGCACCAGCTCATGGGCTATGGCAAGCCCCATGCCGGCGCCGCCGTTTTTCCTGGTGCTGGAGGCATCGAGCTGGCTGAAGGGGGCAAAGAGCCGCTTCAGCTCCTCCTCTCCGATCCCGACCCCGGTATCGTGCACCGAGAAGCGGAGCGTGAGGCGCTCCGCCGCCTCACCGGCCGCCCGGACCCGGAGCGCGACCTTTCCCGCATCGGTGAACTTCACCGCGTTGTCGCACAGGTTGATCAGCACCTGCCCCAGCCGGTGGGGGTCGCCGACCAGAGGGCGCAGGCACTCCGGTGCGGCATCGATTTCGAGCTGCAGCCGCTTCAGCTCGGCCTTCCCGGTCATGAGGAGCGACAGCCGCTCCAGGAGCTCCTCCAGCAGGAACTCGCTCAGCTCCAGCTCCAGCTGCCCCGACTCGACCCGCGACAGGTCGAGGATGTCGTTGATGGTCCCCATCAGCGATTGGGCCGCCAGCAGCGAGCTCTCCAGGTACTGCTGCTGCTTCGGGGTGAGGTCGGTCTGCAGGACCAGCTGGGTCATGCCGAGCACCGTGTTCATCGGGGTGCGGACCTCGTGGCTCATGTTGGCCAGGAACTCCCTCTTGGCGCGGCTCGCCTCCTTGGCCTGGTCCCTGGCCCGCAGCAGCTCCAGGTTGAGGCTCTCCAGCTGGCTGTCGCGCAGCCGGACCAGCTTTTCCAGCTGCGCCATTTTAAGCTGCGCCTGCCGGGTGGCGTTCCACTTCGCGCTGAGCGCGCAGGCGAGCTGCCACAGCTCCACGGCATCGAACGGCTTTTTCAGAATCAGCAGCCGGTCCCCCACCGCGAGCCGAAGGATGTCGCCCCGGTTGAAATCCGCGTAGGCGGTGCAGATCACGATCTGCAGCCCCGGGTCCGCCTGCCAGAGATGCTCGATGGTCTCCACCCCGTCCCAGCCGGGGGGCATGCGCATGTCGACGAAGGCGACCGCGTACGGCCTTGCGGCCTGGAGCGCCTCGCGCACCCTGGCCAGCCCCTCCCGTCCCTGCCGGGCGCACTCCAGCTCGAAGCCGGCCCCGGCGCTCCCGGCGGCCGCGCCGAAAAGGGCCGCCTGCAGCCGGTCCAGATCGGCCGTCGCCCCGTTGCGGACCAGTATCTTGCGGAAGTCGTCGTGGATGGCGGGGGTGTCGTCGATCAGCAGTATGCGACGGTTCTCACTCGGGCTCATGGCGTCCCTCCTCGGCCCGGACCGGGATCTCCAGGACGAAACTGGCACCCCGGCCCGCGCCGTCGCTGCGGGCGGTAAGGGCCCCCCCCATCTCCCTGGCGGAGAGCGAGCAGCTGTGCAGCCCGAAACCGTGGCCCCCCTTCCTGGTGGTGAAACCGTGGTTGAAGATGCGCGACAGGTTACCCGGAGGGATACCCTCCCCCTGGTCGCTCACCGTTATGCGCAGGAGGCGGTGAGCGGCCAGCTCCGCGCCGAGCGTAAGCCTGCGGCACTCCTGCTCCCTCCCCGCCATGGCCTGGCTCGCGTTGGCGATCAGGTTCACCAGGATCTGCAGCAGGCGCGCCTTGTCGAGCGGCAGCACGGGGAGTTCGGCGAACCGCCTCAGCACGGTTACCCCGTGCCGCGTCAGCTCCTCCAGGTTGATCCGGAGCGCATCCTCCAGCAGATCCCGGATCTGCACCGGCTCGATCAGGCGCGCGCTCCCCGCGTAGCACTGCTGGGTGGCGACGATCTCCTTGATGTGGTCCACGCTCTGCACCAGCCGGGAAAGCTCCTCCAGCATCCCCTGCTGCTCGGCCGCAAGGGCCTGGGCCAGCTTCTCCAGGTACCCCGGCAGCAGCTTCCCCTTCTGGTCCTGGGCCAGGAAGCTCCCCAGCTCCCCGGCGTGCTGGTTCATGAGCTGGACCGACCGGGAGAGCCCGCCGACCCGTGAGGCGCGCAGCCGGCTCATCACCAGGCCGGCCGAGACGTTGACGCTGTTCAGCACGTTCCCCACGTTGTGCAGCACGTTGGTGGCGATCTCGGCCCTCCCGGCGTGGCGTGCCGCCGTCACCAGTTCGTGCTGCGCCTCCTGCAGCTCCCGGGTGCGCTCCCGGACCCGCTCTTCCAGCTTTTCGTACAGCAGGGCGTTTTCCAGCGAGACGGCGAGCTGCCCCGCTATCAGCGTCACGGCGTCCAGCAGGTCGGCGGTGAAGGCGCCGCGGCAGAGCCGGTTCTCCAAAAGGAGCACGGCCAGCGGTGCCCCCTGGTTCAGGATCGGCACCGCCAAAAGCGAGCAGCAGGGGTAACCGGCCAGGTAGCGGTCGTGGTTGAAGCGGTCGTCGCTGGTGGCGTCCTCCACCATGAGCGGGGTGCCGGTACGTTCGGCGTAGCGGAAAACGGAGATCGGGATGAGACCCAGGGTTGCCGCCTCCTCGATCGGGACCGGCCTTGAGCTGCCGTCGGAGAGGCCGGCCGGGAGCAGGCACCACTGGTTTCCCTGATCCTGCCTAACCACGAGAGAGACCGCCGTGGCCCCGGTCATGGTCCCCAGAAGCTCAACCACCAGGGTTCTCAGCCGCTCCAGGCTGGTCTCGGAACTGAGCGCCTGGGAGCTGCGCAGGATGGCGAGCATGTCGATGGCATCGGCGGAGACGCTGCTGCTTGCCGGCTGCGCTTCACGCTCCGAAGAGCGGGAGGCGCGCAGGAAGGGGTATTTCAGGTCGAGCTGGCGCACCTTGGCGCTCGCCCCCCAGTCGTCGTAGAGCTGCCGGGTCTGCGCCATGAGGATCTTTCCCAGGTGCCCGAGGCCGCACTCCAGGTGGAACAGGGCGGCGCGCTCGGTGATCAGGGCGCGCTGCCAGGGGCGCTGCAGCGGTTTGGCCTGGTCCAGCGCAGCGTCGAACGCGGTTATTGCAGCCTGGAACTCCCCGGTCGCCCAGGCCCGCTCGGCGTCCAGCCACTGCAAAAGGTGCAGGAAGTTTGCCGGGGCATCGGCGGCGCGGCCGGCCAGGAACTCGCGCGCCTCGTCGAACTGCGCCAGGAGCGCCGCGCGCTCCCCGGCTGCCGCCCACTTTGCCTGCTGCGCCGAGGCGAGCGCGAGCAGCACGCGCGCCTGCGCCGAGTTGTAGCTCCCCTGCATATAGGTGAGGAAAGGGTGCAACGCCGCCGCGTGCCGGGCGAGATCCGCAGCTTGGTCGCAAACTGCCGCGCAAATGGCCCGGGTGACATGGAAGGTGGAGAGTTCGGTGGGATTGCCTACCTTCCCGGCGACCTGCGCCAGCTCCTGCCCAGCGCCGGGCGCCACCCCCTCCGCGCAACCGTCCGCACCGCGCAGAGAGCTCACCAGCTCACTGTAGGAGCAAAGGAAGCTCTCGATCTGTGCGTTGCCGGTGCGTGCGGCAAAGGCGAACGCGCTGTCGATTCCGGCGGCGTAGCTCTCCAGGGTCGGCGCGCAGTCCAGATGCTGCATGATGCTGGCGTAGTAGGTGAAGCAGGCATTTTGCAGATCGCCTCCCTGCAAAAGCCCTTCGTGCGCACGCTGCGCCCCGAGGACGCTTTCCTGCAGCGGCTCGAACCAGGGGGCGACGCTCATGGCATAGAGAAAGCGCGCCTGAGAGGTCTCGGGTTCCCAGCCCCGCGCCTCGCTCACCGCCAGCACGTGCCTGACCGCCCTGTGGCCGTTTCGGTACTCATGCCTGAGGGAAATGCCGGCGAATCCCAGGTGGCTCAGGGGGCCGATCAGTGCGGCGCAGGGGCCGTGTTCGGCCCAAAGGCGCCGGCTCTCCATGACGAGCCACCAGGAGACCATGGCCTGGTTGCAGAAAAAAGCCGGGGGTATGATGCGGTTGATGAGCCTCGCCGCAGCCTTGGAGGTCGCATCTCCGGATTCCGGCCGCTGCCGGTCCTCAAAGGGGGCGTTGCCGTCGATCCACCGGTTGAACTGCTCCAGGCCGCGCACGGTTTCCGCCTCGAGCCGTTCCGGGGGGGGCACAGCGATCCCCAGCTCCCGGAGCAGAGCGAGGCCGAGCGCCACCGCGTCCCGGGGGCGGTCACGGTTGGTCAGGCTGCAGACCTGCAGGGAGCCGGCCTGGGCACGGTCCAGCGGGTCCTGTGACAGGCGCTCCAGGGAACCGTAGATCTCGTCGGCTTCCTCGAACCGTCCGGTGCCGTACAGCGCCGCGTGCCGCTCGGTTTGCAGCGCGATCAAAAGCGGGAGATCCGCCGCGCACTGCACGCCTCTCAAGAGGGTGAGCGCCGCCGCCAGGAAACGCTCCGCCTCTTCAAAGTTGACCGTACCCGCCCCGGCTGCGGCTCTGCGGAAAAGGGCGATCGCCAGCCGTTTTTCAGCGGGGTCGTCGAGGGCTGCCAGAGCCGGCAGATACTGCTCCGCAGCCGGCGTCGCGAGCCCCGGCTGCGCCGCGAGCCTGCGCGCCAGGCCAAGATGCAGGAGGCGCTTTCGCTCCGGCTGCACCCTGGCATAGGCGGCCTGCTGTACCCGGTCGTGGCGAAAGCGCAGCGCGCGCTCCCCGTCCCTTGCCAGGAGCAGTCCGTCCTCCAGCGACGGGGTGAGCCCCTCTTGCAGCGCATCCGCCGAGAGCCCAGCGGCCAGAGCGAGGAGGTCGGGGGGGACCTCGCCCCCCAGGCACGCCATGATCTCCAAAAGCGCCTGTGCCTTGGCGGGGAGCCTCTTCATGCGCTCCTCCAGAAGCTCCACCACGTCACCGCGCCCCACGTAGCGGCGGATGGCCGTTTCGTTCCAGCTCCAACCGTGGTCCCCGGCGACCAGCGCGCCGTCGCACCTCAGCGCGTTCAGCAGTTCGACCGTGTGGTACGGGTTGCCGCCGCTGCGCGGAGCCACCGCCTGTGCCAGCCTCAGCGCCGGCTCCGGCTCCAGGCGCAGCATCTCCTGGAGAAACAGGGTGAGCTCGCCCTGCGCCAGGTTCCCCAGCCTGAGCAGAAGCGGCGCCTGCGCCGTCTGCTCCCAGCGTGACAGCATGGCGCGCAGCTCTCCGGCCTCTTTCAGCTCATCCTCGCGGAAGGAGCCGACCAGCAGCAGGCCGGGGATCGCCTGGTCCGTGGCCAGGGCCTCGAAAAGACCAAGCGGGGCCGAGGCTCCCCATTGCAGGTCGTCCATGAGCAGCACGAGCGGCCGCTTGGGGCTCACTATGGCGCGCAAGAGGTCCAGCGTGGCCTGGATCAGCCTCTCCTTGGAGTTGAGCGGGTCCCAGCTCGGCGGGTCCGGGACGATCCCCAACAGGAGCGCGAACTCCGGCTGCAACGCGGCGATCACCCCGGCGTTGCACCCCAGGGCGTGCAGCATGTTGCGCCTCATGGCCTGGAGCCCGGCCTCGGGCTCGGCCAAAAGCAGGCGCCCCAGGGCGCGAAAGGCCTGGTACACCGCGTCCGACGCCAGGTCGCGGCGGTACTGGTCGAACTTGCCGGCGGCGAAAAATCCGCGCCTGGCGGTAACCATCGGCCGCAGTTCGTTCAAAAGCGCCGTCTTGCCGACCCCCGGCGGCCCCGCCACCAGCACGCAGCAACCCTCCCCCGCGAGCGCGCGCTCGAAGGCCTCCCGGAGCGCCGCGATCTCGGCCTGCCGGCCGACCAGACGGGAGGGGGGCGAGAGCCTGAGCGGGAAATCGCGGCTCCCCAGGGTGAAGCCCGCCGCTTCTCTCGCTGCCAGCGCCCCGGCCAAACGCGCCAGGTCGTGTGCCACCCCCTGCGCGCTCTGGTAGCGCCGGTCCGGCTCCTTCTCCAGAAGGCGCATGATGATGTCGTTTAAAAGCTGCGGCAGCGCCGGGTTGAGCCGGACCGGCGCCACCGGCACCAGCGCCAGGATGTCGTGGATCAGCTGCAGCGGGTCCTGCTCCTCGAAGGGGGGCCTTCCGGTGGCAAGCTGGTACAGCGTCGCCCCGAGCGCGTACAGGTCGGCGCGCTGCTCCACAGGCCTGCCGGTCCGGCCGGTCTGCTCCGGCGCCAGGTAGGGGAGGGTCCCCGCGATCTCGCGGTGGTGCAGGAAACCCGGGCGCTCCTCGGCGAAGGTGGTGGCCAGGCTGAAGTCGATCAGCACCGGATCGAGCCCCCCCCGGATCAGGAGGTTCGCCGGCGTGAGGTTCTTGTGCGCCACCCCCTGCCGGTGCACCGCGGCAAGGATGCGGGCAAGCTTCAGCGCCAGCTCCACGAGTGCCGGGATCTGCAACCCCTGGTCCCGCAAGAGCGGCGCCAGCGGCAGCGCCCCGTCATCTTCCATGACCATGGTGGCGGGGGGGGAGGAGCCCGGGAGCAGGCGTGGCACCCCCTCCACGGCGGAGAGCCTCTCCAGGATGCACCTTTCGTGACGCAGACGCTGCTCGGCGTTGGGGCCGAGAAACTCCTTGCAGATGATGCCGGCGCCGTCGGCAAGACGCCTGCGTGACATCCGGGTCAGATCGCTCTGGTACAGGACCTCCAGCTCTGCGCTCCACGGTGCCGGCGCCTTACCCCCGTCCTGGTCGTAACGCGGCAGGTTCACAGTCCGCAGACCCCGGGGAGGGGCACCGGCTCGGGGAGCGGTCCGGCGCCGATCATCTGCCCCACCCGGTCCATGAACTGCTCCAGGGTGAACGGCTTGGCCAGGAAGAGCGCGCCGTCGGCGAGCGCTCCCTGGCCCGGCACGGTGCTGTTGCTGTACCCGGAGATGTAGAGCACCGGCAGACCGGGACGGCTCTCCAGCAGCCTGTCGTAGAGGTCGGGGCCGCTCATCTCCGGCATGACCACGTCGGTGGCCAGAAGCTCGATCGGCTCCCCCCGGCGGGCCAGTTCGAGCGCCCGGGAAGGGGTCGCGGCGCAGAGCGTCCGGTAGCCGAAGGAGGTGAGGAGCTCCCCCGCCATCTCTCGGATCATGGCGTTGTCCTCGACCAGCAGGACGGTCCGCCCCTGGCCGCTGCGCTGCTCGAGGAGGGGAGGGGCGCCCGGGCCGCGTGCCGGCAGTGCCGCGCTCGACCCCGCCGGGAGGTAGATGTCGAACCTGGTCCCTTCCCCCGGGCGGCTCTTCACGTTGATGTATCCTTCGTGATGCTTGACGATGCCGTGCACCGTGGCGAGCCCGAGCCCCGTGCCGCGCCCCACCTGCTTGGTGGTGAAAAAGGGCTCGTAGATCCGGTTCAGCGTCGCCTCCTCCATGCCGCAGCCGTCGTCGGAGAAGGCGAGCATGACGTAGTGGCCCGGCTTGGCGCCGGGGTGCTGCCTGGCGAAGTCTTCGTCCAGGATCAGATGCCCCGTTTCCACCCGGATGGTGCCGGTGCCGGCAATGGCGTCCTGGGCGTTCACCATCAGGTTGAGCAGGATCTGCTCCAGCTGGCCCCGGTCGGCATGCACCTGCGCGGCGCCGGGCGAGAGCCGCAGATCGATGCAGATGCTTTCCTTGACCGTGGTCCGCATGATGTCCCCGAAGGAGCAGATCACCTCGTTCAGGTCCAAAGCCGCCATGTTGAGCAGCTGCTTGCGCCCGAAGGAGAGGAGCTTCTGGGTCAGTTCGCTTGCCTTGTGGGCGGCCAGGCTCACCGCATCGACCATGCGGACCTGCGGGTCCCCTTCGGGGAAGCCGCGCCGCAGCATCTCCGTGTAGACGATGATCGGCGTCAAGAGGTTGTTGAAGTCGTGCGCCACCCCGGCTGCCAGCTGCCCCACGGCCTCGATCCTCTGGCTGTGGCGCAGCTGCTCCTCGAGTGCCCTGCGGCTTTCGTCGCCGCGCACCCGGCCGATGGCGATGCTGGCCAGGTGCGCCGCCGATTCGATCAGCAGGATGTCCTCCTCCCCGGGGAGGGCCGGCACCCGGTGGTAGATGGCGACGGTGCCGAGCAGGGTGCCGCCCGGGGAGCAGACCGGCTCGGACCAGCAGGCCCTGAGAGCCGCGTCGCGGGCCGGCTGGAACCGCTTCCAGTAGGGGTGCGGCTCGAGGTCCTCGACCACCACGCGCCGGCGCAGGAAGGCGGCGGTGCCGCACGACCCGTGCCCGTTGCCGATCAGCAGCCCGTCCACCGCCTTGTTGTACTCCTCCGGGAGGCTCGGCGCCGCGCCGTGGCGCAGCCTGGTGCCGGAGTCGTCGGCAAGGAGCACCGAGCAGAGGGCGCCCCGGCTCTCCTGCTCCACGAAATGCACGATGCAGGTCAGCATCTCCTCGAGGCAGACCCCGGTCGCGATCCGCTCCAGGGTCTTGAGCCGGTTCCTCTCCCTGAGTTCGGCACGCCTTCTCTGGGTGATGTCCCTGGCGATGCTCAGCACCAGCCGGCGCCCGTCGCGCTCCATGACCCGGGCCTGGACCTCGACCGGGACCACGGCGCCGTTCTTGGCGAGGAAGGCGCTCTCGAAGCTCGCCTGCCCCAGTTCCAGCAGCTTCGCCATGTTGAGACCGACCTGCGAGGCGAACTCGGGGGGCTCTATGTCGTGCAGCGTCCGTCCGGTGAGTTCCGCTTCGCTGTAGCCGGTCAGCCGGCAGAGCGCCTGGTTGAAATGGACCAGGCGCCCCTCAGGGTCGACCTGCAGGATGCTGTCCTGGGCGGCGTCGATCTGGGCCGCCTTGATGGCCAGCTGTGCCTGCTGGTCGTTCACCGTGCAGTGGGCGGCCTGGAGCCGGTTCAGGTGGCGGAAGAGAAGCCTAGCCAGGATCAGGATCACCAGGCAGAGCCCGAGCGTCAGCCCCGACTGCCTCAGGGCGCGGCTGTACCAGGGGGCGAGCACGTCGTCCTCGTTGAAGCTGACCACCGCCACGATCGGGAAGCGCGTCAGCCGCTGGTAGCCGACGATGAGAGGATGGTTCCCCGAGAGGTCGTTTTTCACGTGGTACACCCCGGAGTCGGAGCGGGGGAGCATCTGCGTGAACAGCTTCGAGGCGCGGAAATCGAGCAGCGAGGCGTGGCTGGGGTAAGGCTCGTAGACCAGGGGGACCCCGTCGTTTCGGACCAGCAGTATGGCGCCGCGCAGTCCGAGGCTCTCGGGCCTGAAGAATTTGTTGAAGTACCCCGCCTCGAATCCGAGCGCGATCAGTCCCGCAAAGGGATCGCCCGGCAGGTTCAGGGGTCGCATCAGGTTGAAACGCCGGCGCTGCACCAACCGGCTCACCAGCGGCTCGCCGAATGAGAGATCGAGCCCCGGCGTGCTGAGGTAGCTCCGGAAATATTCGCGGTCCGCCACGTTGATCTGCCGGGAGGGAAAGTCGTCCGAGTTGATCCGCATCACCCCCCGGCGGTCGGCGATGAACAGGGTGCCGACCTGGGGCGAGTCCCTCAGCTGGCGGCGCATCTGCTGGAACAGTTCGGCGTGGTCGATCCGCTCCAGCCCCCCCTTCCTCTGCAGTTCGCGCAGCAGTTCGCGCAGCATGGCGTCCGCCTCGGAAAACGCGCTCTCGCTGTGCTCGGAAAGGGCGCGGGAGTAACCCGCAGCCAGACGCTCGGCGGAGGCGATCACGTCCCTGCGCTCGGAGACGATGCCCAGGGCCGAGATGCAGAGGACGGCAAGTATGGTGATGCCGACGGTGAGCCGGATACCGGATTTTACCTGATCGATGGATGGCTCATTCATTTAACGGTTCATTCCTCAGGTTGCTTTGGTTGCTTACGAACCGATTGCCGCTTCACAGGCTTCGGATGAAGGGGTCAGGGTGAACAGTATCGTGGTCCCCCGTCCCCTCCCCGGGCTCAGCGCCCAGATGCTCCCCCCGTGGTTCGCCACGATCCTCTGGCAGATGGCAAGGCCCAGCCCCTGCGTGTTGAGGTCCTGGCGCGCGGCGTCGGCCTTGAAGAATTCGTGGAAGATCAGCGAGGTATGACTCGGGTCGAGCCCGACGCCGTCGTCTTGGACCGAGACCTGGACGGTGCCGTCGATCAGCGCGGCCCCGATCCGGACCGTACCGTCCCGGGCGGCGTAGCGGGCGGCATTGCTGAGCAGGTTCCTGAACAGGAGCACCAGCTGGTCGGCCGCCCCCAGTACCTGCAGCGCGGGGTCGATTCCGTTCAGGCAGCTCACCCCGCGTTGGCTCAGAGGCGCGGCAACCTCCCGGAGGGCGGCATCCGCTGCCCGGGCGAGCGCTACCGGAACCAGTACCGGCCGATTGGCCTCCGAGGAGAGCCGGACCAGGTCGAGCGACTTGACCGCGAGCCCTTTGATCTGGTTCACGCTTTGCTGGCAGATCTCCAGCATCCTTTCCAGTTGCGGGTCGCTGACCTTTCTCCTGATCATCGGGATCAGGGCGAAGAGCGGGGTGAGGGGGGTTTTCAGGTCGTGGCTCAGCTGGGCCATCAGGGACTCCATGATCCGGGAATGGTGCCTCTGCGCCTCCAGTTTGTTCCTCTCCTCCTCGGCCGCCTTCCGTTCGGTGATGTCGAGTATCACCCCGACCAGCCCCTCCGGTACCCCGTTGTGATCCTGCAAAGCCGCCCTGTTATGCACCACGTCACGAATGCTGCCGTCGGCGTGCCTGATCCGGGACTCGTAGACCTGGGTGCCGGAATGTTCCAGGAGCTCCAGGTCCATCCGGTGGTAGAGGTCCGCGTACTCCTTGGGCCAGACGTCGTGCACCGTTTTGCCGATCACCTCCTCCCGCGCCAGCCCCAAAAACGACTGGAAGGTCTTGTTGCAGCCGTTGTAGCGTCCGCCGGCGTCCCTGGAAAAGATCGGGATCGGGACCGTGTCGTAGAGCACCTGCAGGAAGTTCAACTGCTTCTGTATCGCGTCCGCCGAGCGTTGGCGCTCCGAGAGGAGCAGGAAGGCGAAGAGCACGAAAACCGCGGCGAGAGTCCCGTTGATGGCGCGTATCTTCAGGTTGATCCGGTTGTAGCTTGCCAGGTACTCGTCCTGCTTGACGCCCACGAACAGGGTTCCGATGATCTCCCCCAGGGCGTCCCTGATCGGGTCGTAGGCGGTGAAATAGGGAATCCCCAGGATCTGCGCCTCTCCCCGGTAGGGGATCCCTTGCCGGTACACGGCCTCGTATGCCGGCCCGACCAGCTTGGTCCCGATGGCCCGGCTCCCGTCGGACTGGGGAACGTTGGTGGCGATCCTCGTGTCGCCCAGGAAAACGGTGGCCCTGCTGCCGGTGATGCTGAACACCTTGTCGGGCATCTCGTTGTTGCCGTTGAGGACGAACTCTCCGATCAGCAGTTTTCCGTCCTCGATGCGGAAATTCCCCCCCCTGCGGTTCATAAGCTCCCAGAAGGTCTTCATGCTGCTTTCCTGCTGCCGGCTTGCCTGCCGCACCGCCTCTGCGCGGATCTGCCTCAGTACCAGGTGATTGGCGACCATCATGGTGAACGCCACCGTGATGGCGCTGATCAGCATGATGGCGGATAGTTTTTTGGTCTCGATCCTCAAGAAGATACCCTTTGCGGAGGCTGTCGCCTGGTAGTTGCCGCTTTCTGTGTGGTTCCGGATCCGGAATCCTGCCGTCATACCCTGAAACTGCGCCTTCCCTGCGACGAAAGCCAGGCGCTCAGCCGCCCCGGCAGATGGTCCAGCGGCACGACCTCGTCCACCCCGCCCCGGGCGATCGCCTCCCTGGGCATGCCGAACACCACGCAGCTCTGCTCGTCCTGGGCCAGGGTGCGGGCGCCCGCCCGGTGCATCTCCAGCATGCCGGCGGCCCCGTCGTCCCCCATGCCGGTCATGATGATGCCGAGGCTGTTGCTCCCGGCGCAGTCGGCCGCGGAGCGGAACATGACGTCCACCGAGGGGCGGTGCCGGCTCACCGGCGGGGCGTCGGAGAGCTTTACCGTGTAGTCGGCGCCGCTCCTGGACAGGAGCAGGTGCCGGTTGCCCGGTGCCAGGTAGGCATGCCCCGGCAGCACCCGCTCGCCGTGCTCCGCCTCCTTCACCGCCAGGGCGCTCACCCCGTTGAGACGGGCGGCAAAGGTCCGGGTGAAGGCCTCAGGCATGTGCTGGGTCATGATAATTGCGGGGCAGTCGGCAGGGAGCGCCGCCAGGAAACTCTTGAGCGCCTCGGTACCTCCCGTCGAGGCGCCCACCGCGATCACCTTTTCGGTGCTGGAGAAATGCCGCTTTTCGGCGGCGAGCAGCGCGTCGGCACCCTGTTTGGCTGCCGTCTGCGGCGGCGTCCCGAGCTGGCCGCGGCTCCTTCTCTGGCCGGCCTGGTAGGCGGAGCGGATCTTGCCGGTCAGCTCCTGCGCGTATTCCAGCAGTCCGCTGCGGATATCGATCCTTGGCTTGGTGACGTAGTCGAAGGCGCCCAGCTCCAGGGCCTTCAGCGTGACCTGGGAGCTCTTTTCGGTGAGCGACGAGACCATTACCACCGGCATCGGGCGCAGCCGCATCAGCTTCTCCAGGAAGTCGAGCCCGTCCATCTTCGGCATCTCGACATCGAGGGTAAGCACGTCCGGGTTGAGCGTCTTGATCCGCTCCCTGGCGATCAGTGGGTCCGGTGCCGTCCCGACCACCTCCAGGTCCGGCTCCCGGTTCACGATCTCGGTCAGCAGGGCGCGAATCAGGGCGGAATCGTCTATTATGAGAACCTTGATGGCCATGGTTTAGTTTCCTGCCGGGAGGTCCCGGACCTTTTTCACGAACGCCCGCCCGGTGGCCGGGAAGAAGATGACCCTGCGCGCGGAGCGCCCCCCCAGGTCCTTGGCGACCACCGGTATCCCCTCTCCCTTGAGATGGGCCAGGGCAAAGGCGGCGTTTTTCTCCCCGATGTCGGCGCCGCCTCCGGCCATGATCCTTCCCGCGCCGAACAGCTTTGCCTCAAGGCGGCTGCGGCTCGCCCCGAGCAGTTCCAGCCGCTTTAACAGCTGTCTCATGGCGCAGCTTCCGTAGCGGGCGCAGCAGGCGTCGGTGCAGCGGACGGCGCTCCCTCCCTGCATCAGCTCCGGCAGCATGAAATGGTTCATGCCGCCGATGCCGCTGATCCGGTCGTAGAGGCAGACCGAGACGCAGGAGCCCAGCAGGGTGGTGATCGCCGTGGCGCCGGCCGTGGCGAAATATTCGCCCGGCAGGATCTTCACGGCGGCCGTGGCAAACTCCCGTTCGAAAAAACTCTCCGTTTTCAGCTGCGGCTCGTCTCTGGCCATGGATCTCCTAACACGTTTAACAGAAAAACTGTTTTAAATGTGCTGAAAAATGATTGGTGTAAATTTACCGAGCCCGCTTCATGAGTTGACTTTAAGGGCTTCCGGAGCCAGTTCCCTGAACTGGAGATAGCCTCCCCCTCGCCCTCCGGGAGAGGGCCGGGGTGAGGGAGGTTCGGTGTCAACAGAGCAGGCGGCTTCAAGGTCGCGGCGACCTTGTCAGTTTGCCTGATTAGCACCCCACGCCGCTATGTCCTCCTTTTTCCGAGACAAAGGTCCGTCTTCCCGGGCGCCTGCTCGCTCTCCTCCCCCCGGAGGGGGGAGGTCGGGTGGGGGGAAGACAGCGGCTTCTGCGAAGGACTGGCCGAGTTCCCCCTTCCTCCCCCTCCGAGGAGGGCCAGGGAGGGGGTGAAATAGCTGCCCGCAGCTATTTTTCAGCAACTTGCCGTTAAGTTACTTAGGAACAGGAATGTTCCCGAAAGAAATTCCCGCATTCAAGGGAGGGTCCGGCGGAGGTGGGGAAAGACGGTGCAGTGACCCCATCCCTCTCCTGACCTCCCCCTTGAAGGGGGAGGGAGTTTAACACTAACCTCCGCCTTAACGGGGAGGGACTTTGACAGCGGAGCATCGGCGATGGCGCCGTGGCAAGCGCCCCTCACCCTTTCAGCGAGTAAACCGTGTTGCCGCAGATCCTGAACAGGTCCTGGGCGCTGTGGAAACTCTCCGAATGCCCGACGAAAAGAAGCCCCCCCGGGTTGAGACGGGCCGCAAACCGCTTCAGGATGGCGAGCTGGGTCTGCTTGTCGAAGTAGATCATCACGTTGCGGCAGAAGATGAAATCGAACCTGCCGCTCATCGGCCACTGCTCGTCGAGCAGGTTTAGGCGCTTGAAGGTCACCAGCTGGCGCAGCTCGTCGCGCACCCGGCCGAATCCCTCGTTTTTCCCCTGCCCCCTCAGGAAGAAGCGCTTCAGCCGTTGGGCCGGGAGCTTTTGCAGCTGATCGATCGGGTAGACCCCGAGCCTCGCCTTGGCCAGCATGCTGGTGTCGATGTCGGTAGCCAGGATGCGCAGCGCCGGCGCAAAGCCGTCCAGGGCCTCCACCGCCGTGATGGCGATGGAATAGGGCTCCTCGCCGCTGGAAGAGGCGCAGCTCCAGATGGAGAGCGGCCGGCTCCCCCGGTGCTGCGCCATCTGCTCGGCCAGGATCTGGAAATGGTGCGCTTCCCGGAAGAATGAGGTCATGTTGGTGGTGAGGGCGTTGATGAACTCCTCCAGTTCCCGCTCATCTCCCCCCTCCACGACCCCCAGGTACTGCGCGAAGGAGTCGAGCCCCCTGGCGCGCACCCTGCGCGCCAGACGGCTGTAGACCATGTCCTTCTTGCCGGCCGCCAGGGCGATCCCCGCCTCCCGGTAGATCAGGGCGCGCACCCGCGCGAACTCCCCCTCGGTGAAAGGGTAGAGAAAGGGCGCAGCCCCGTCCGTCCCGGGAGCAGCCCACGCAGGCTCCCTGTCGCACTCCTGGTGCAGGGGAAATCCCCCCGACCCGTATCCGGCTGCGGCGGCTCTCAGAACTCCTTCCAGTCGTCGTCCAGGACCAGCGGCTCGGCGAGCCTTCCCTGGCGCGGGTCTGCCCCTCTTGCCCCCCGGGCGCCGGGGAACTGCCGGACCTTTTTCTCCGTTTCCCTTTGGGGGAGCTGGGCGCTGCGGGTCAGCCTCCGTTTCTCCGCGCTCCCCTGCGATTTATGGGGCGACTCTTCCAGGGTGAAGCGGGCCACCACACCCACCAGCTGCTGGGCCTGTTCCTCCAGCGACTCGGCTGCCGCCGCGGCCTGCTCCACGAGCGCCGCGTTTTGCTGGGTCACGTCGTCCATCTGGGTGATCGCGGTATTGACCTGCTCTATGCCGCTCGACTGCTCCTGCGAGGCGGCGGAGATCTCGGCCATGATGTCGGTGACCCGTTTGATGCTGGTTACGATGTCCTGGGTGGTGCGCCCCGCCTCCTCGACCAGCCGGCTGCCGTCCTGGACCTTGCCGACCGAGTCCTCGATGAGCGACTTGATCTCCTTGGCTGCCGCGGCGCTTCTCTGCGCCAGGCTCCTCACCTCCGCCGCGACTACGGCGAAGCCTCTCCCCTGTTCGCCGGCGCGCGCCGCCTCCACCGCCGCGTTCAGCGCCAGGATGTTGGTCTGGAAGGCGATGCCGTCGATGACGCCGATGATGTCGGAGATCTTCTTGGAGCTGTCCGTGATCGACTCCATGGTGCGCACCACGCGGTTGATCACCTCGCCCCCCTTCACCGCCACCCCGCTTGCGTTGATGGCGAGCTGGTTCGCGGCCTGCGCGTTGTCCGCGTTCTGCTTCACGGTGGAGGTGAGCTCCTCCATGCTGGAGGCGGTCTCCTCCAGGGCGCTTGCCTGCTCCTCGGTGCGCTGCGAGAGGTCGGAGTTTCCGGCCGCAATCTCCTCGGTCGCCGTCGCGATCGATTCGGCGCCGTTTCTCACCTCGCCCACGATGCGCGCCAGCCCGTCGTTCATCTCCTTAAGCGAGGTGAGGAGCTCACCCGTCTCGTCCGAACTCTCCACCCTGATGTGCGCGGTCAGATCGCCCGAAGCGATCCGCTGGGAGGCGCCGATCGCCTGGTCCAGCGCCTGTTTGATCCTGCGCGCGACCACCCAGGCGAAGGCGAAGATGACCAGGGCGAGCGCCAGCGTGCCGCCGATGATCTGCCATCTCATCTTGCTCATCTGGGTCTTCACGTCGTCCACGTAGATGCCGGAGCCTACCACCCATCCCCACTCCTTCATCAGCTTCACGTACGAGATCTTGGGCGCCGGCTTGGTGGAACCGGGCTTGGCCCACATGTAATCCACCACCCCCTCGCCCTTTTCCTTGCAGACGTTGACGAACTCCACGAACAGCCTCTTGCCGTTGGGGTCCTTGTTCTCCGTCTGGATCTTTCCGTTCAACTCCGGCCTGATCGGGTGCATGAGTATCTTGGTGTCCAGGTCGTTTATCCAGAAGTATTCGTTGCTGTTGTACCTGAGTTCCGCAACCTGTTTCAGGGCGTCCGCCTGTCCCTGTTCCAGGCTCTTTTTGCCCGACTTCACCTCGGCAAGGTTGCTTTGCAGCACGGTGTATGCCACCTCGACGACTGCCTTGGTTGCCTGCATTTTCTCGTCCATCAGGTGCTTTTCCATGTAGGGTAGCACATAGAACAGTACGCCCAGCACGATCAGCACGATGGTTGCTATCGAAATGCTGAGGATCTTGCTGAGGATCTTCCAGTCTTTAAAGCTCTTTAATTTCATGCGGATTACCACCTTTTCTGGGATTTTTAGTGTGTGACGTCCATGATCTGCAGTTCGTCGCTTCCGATCAGTCTCTCGATGTCGACCAGGATCAGCATCTGGTCGTGCAGGGTGCCGAGCCCCGTGATGTAGCGGGTGTCGAGTGCGGCCCCGAACTCCGGGGGGGGCTTGATGCTTTGCGCCGGGAGCTCGATCACGTCGGAGACGCCGTCCACCACGATCCCTACCACCTTCCCCAGCACGTTGATGATGATCACCACGGTGAATTCGTGGTAGGTCGCCGCCACCTGGAACCTGATGCGCAGGTCCACGATCGGGACGATCACCCCGCGCAGGTTGATCACCCCCTTGATGAACTCAGGCGTGTTGGCGATCCGGGTGACGCTGTCGTAACCCCTGATCTCCTGCACCTTCAGGATGTCGATCCCGTAGGTCTCGCTTGCCAGCGTGAAGGTGAGGTATTCCGACGCCACCACTTCACGGTTTTGGTCGCTGCTGCCCTGACCTGTCTGCATAGTCACCCAGCCTCCTTTGTAGTACTTTTAATAACCTGTCTTTTTCTGCATCATCATGAGCTCCGTTACGTCGAGGATCAGGGCCACCCGTCCGTCGCCCAGTATGGTCGCGCCGGCGCTCCCCTCGACCTTGCGGTAGTTGGTCTCCAGGCTCTTCACCACCACCTGCTGCTCGTCCAAAAGCGCATCCACGAGGAGCGCGCTCTTCTCGCCGTCCAGCTCGACCAGCACCAGGATGCCCCGCTCCGGCTCTTTGACGGCGTGCTCCAGCTGGAACAGCCGGTGCAGCCTGATGATCGGGAGATAGTCGCCGCGGACCTGGACCACCTGTCTGCCGTTCACGCTCTTCAACTGGGAGGCGTTTGGCTGGAGCGATTCGATGATCACGTTGAGCGGGATGATGAACTTCTCCGCCGCGACCGCAACCGCCAGCCCCTCCAGGATGGCGAGGGTGAGCGGGAGGCTGATGGTGACCCGCGTGCCGCGCCCGGGCTCCGAGGCGATCTGCACCCGGCCTCCGATGGACTGGACGTTTTTCAGCACCACGTCCATGCCGACGCCGCGCCCCGAGATGTCCGTTATGGTCTCGGCCGTGGAGAAGCCCGGGGCGAAGATCAGCTGCCAGACCTCCTCGTCGCCCATCGATTCCGAACAGGCGATCCCCCTCTCTGCAGCCTTGGCGAGGATCCTGGGGCGATTGAGCCCCGCGCCGTCGTCCGTTACGACGATGACGATCCTCCCGCCGACCTGGGAGGCCTTGAGATGCAGCGTTCCGGTCGGCTCCTTCCCCGTTGCCACCCGCCTCTCGGTGGTTTCCAGGCCGTGATCCAGGGCGTTTCGGACCAGGTGCGAGAGCGGGTCGGAGATCTTCTCGATCAGCCCCTTGTCGAGTTCGGTGCCGTCGCCGCTGGTCTTCAGCTCGACCAGCTTGCCGAGCTTGGCCGCGATCTCCCGCACCATGCGCGGAAAACGGTTGAAGACGATGCTGATCGGGACCAGCCGGATCGACATCACGCTCCCCTGCAGGTCGCGGGTGTTTCGCTCCAGCTGAGCCACGCTTTTTTGCAGCGCCTCGTGCTGCGCCGGGTCGAGCGACCCGGCGATCTGGGCCAGCATCGCCTGGGTGATCAGCAACTCGCCCACCTGGTTTATCAGCTGGTCCACCTTGGCGACGTTGACGCGGATGGAGGAGTCGGCCTCGCCGCCACGCCGTCCGAACGCCCCGGGCGCCAGCTCGTCGCGGTCGTAGCCGCGCCTGCCTGCGGCCTCCTGGTCGCTCGCCTGCGCTGCAGGCACGGCGGCCTGCGTGGTGAGTAGAGTTCCTTCCAAGTCAAGGGGAGGGTGGGGATGGGGCATTGGTGCGAATTGCCCGGCGGCTTCCGGTCCGGGTCGCCCAAGCTCCTCAGTTGCGGGCTGCTGGCAGCGCTGCGGTGCTGGCTGCTGCGTCAGTTCGTGGACCGAGAGCTGCTCCTCATCCGCCACGAACATGAATACGTCGATGATCTGTTCCCGGCTGGCCCGGGAGGCGAGGGTGAAGTGCCAGCGGGTGATGCAGAGTTCCGGGTCGAACTCTTCCAGTTCCGGCAGTGAGATGAAGGTGGCCCGGCATTGGAATTCTCCCGGCTCGGCGAGGCCGGCGAGTTCCGATATGATGCTCTCCACTCGAATTCCCCTGCTGAAGATCTGGGGGTCCGGCGTGAAGGTCAGTTGATAACGGCAAACGGAGGGAGTGCCGTCGCAGTTCGCCGCTGCCGGCAAGGGTGCTTGCGGCAGCGTCGGCGAGAAACCCTCCAGGTTCGGTTCACCCTCGTCAATCAGCTGTTGCAGCCTTAGGCTCACCTGATCGACTGCCTCAGGACGAACCTGCGTTCCGTCGCGGTGTCCGGCAAGCTGCATGGAAATCACGTCCCCCGCCTCCAGGAACAGGTCGATCATGGCGGGCTGAAAAGGGATCTCCCGGTTTCGGAGCCGGTCCAGAAGCGATTCCATGACGTGGGTCACCACCGTCATGTCCTCGAAGCCGAAGATCCCGGCCCCTCCCTTGATGGAGTGGGCGGCGCGGAAGATGGCGTTCAACTGCTCGTAATCCGGCTCGCGGTCGCCAAGCGAGATCAGGATCTGCTCCATCTCCGCCAGGTGCTCGGCGCACTCCTCGAAGAAGACTTGGTTGAAACGCTTGAGATCTATTGCGTCATTTCCTGCGATTGAACTGGTCATGCAGATTCCTTGTTCGCTAGTCCGGCTGCGGCAAATGCTTCGGCGAAGCCGAGCAGGACGATCTTATCCATGACCTGCGGCGGTATTCCGCAGGGGACGGGGGCGATTCCCCGCAGTCTCAGGTTCTCCAGGAAAACGGCCAGCAGCTGGCAGCCGCAGGCGTCCACGTCGGCGATCCCCGCCATGTCGATCTCCGCCCTGTCCGACCCGGAAGCCGCCTCCGACCCGGAAGCCGCCTCGCAAAGTTGTGCGAGTTTGTCGGCCAGCAGTTTCCGCAGATCGGCCGCCTGCTCCGTGAACCACTCTCCCTCAAGCATGACGCTGCAGGCGCCACTACCGTTTCCAGCCATGTTGTCTCCTAACCTGATTGGCGCCCAGCGCCCCACTGCGGCCCTTTGTCATAGGCAAAGTACTCATCTATGCTCAGCATCTACCAACTCTCCTCCCCCCGGAGGGGGGAGGTCGGGAGGGGGGAAGAGTGGGCTTCCGACAAAGAACTGGCCGAGTCCCCCCTCCCTACCCCCACTGCCATCAAGTCAAGGCGCCGCCTGCCTGTCTCCCCCCTTTGCAAAGGGGGAGGCTTTCAACTGGCACATCATGGGCTGAAGATGAGCACCATCCTTAACTTAACGGCAGTGCTCCCTACCCCTCCGGGGGAGGGGACGCGGCCTCGACGCAGGCCGCGCTGCTTCAAGGCGCAACCGGCGTTATAAAGCATCGTTTTCGTCTCTCTGCTATTCGGCAGGGCGATACGAAACTTTAATGAATTGATTGGCCGTCATTTGGCGGGAGTTGTTTTTATTGGATGGGGGTTTGTGGGGCGGGCGAGGGCGGCCTTTTCAGCCGCCGGCGATACCGTGTTTGTGGGCGGATCGGGGATCCGCAGTGGGTCGCATCCTTCATCGGGCCGACAGCGGCTAAGTTGTCACCGCGGCGCGCCTGCCGCCAAAGCACGGCATTGCAGCGAGACAAGCGGGCCGTTCACGGATTGGCAGAGCTGCGATCCGGACAGTCGACAGGCGCATAAGCCGCTCCCTGCTTCCGGCCAATCGTGACCATGCGGATCTTCACCAGGTCGGACAGCATCTGCACCGAGTCCAGCACCGGGCGCACCTTGGACGCTGTGGAGTTCTTCCACTTGATCGGCACCTCCGCGACGCGATAACCGTGGTTCCTGGCCAGGGCGAGTATCTCGACGTCGTAGGCGAACCGGTCTATCCGGGCCTTGTGGAACAGGCTTCTGGCAACCTCCCCGGTGAACAGCTTGAATCCGCACTGCGTATCCTTGAAACCGTCGATGACGAGAACCTTGACGATCCCGTTGAAGAGCCGGCTCATACCCCTGCGCCAGGGAGGCTGCGCCTCCACTATCTCGCTTAAGGGCAGTGCGCGCGAACCGATCGCTATGTGATGCCCATGCGAGGAGAGGTGCGGCCTGAGGGTTTCCAGCTCCTCTATGGGGGTGGATAGGTCCGCATCGGTAACCAGGACCAGCCTTCCCTGCGAGGACAGCACCCCTTTGCGCAGGGCGTACCCCTTGCCCCTGTTTCGAGGGTAGCTGATCAGCCTGAGACCCCGCATCCCCTCCGACAGGGGCAAGGGGATCGATGCCGTGTTGTCCGTGCTGCCGTCGTCGACCACCACGATCTCTGCGTGAAGATTGGTTGCGGCCAGGTAGGCCTGAATTTTCGTCAGCGTTTCGGGAAGCCTTTTTTCCTCGTTGTAAGCGGCGATGACAATGGTCGTTTCCGGAAGCATGGGAACCTCCTTCGTGCCGATCGGCTGTTAGCGCTCAATCGTTGTACTCCCTCCAGTACAATCCGGTTTGCGCGTTGAATTTGGTTGTGCTCTCTGAGTCCTCCAGGCTGCCGGTGAAGGCGGAATCGTCGTCCCAGAGTATTCCTTCGCGCATCAGGACTTTCGCCAGCACGGCTTTGCCCGATACCGTTCGAGTGCCGAGTTCAGTCACCTTTTCCCTGCTGCCCGTCTCGTATATCTTCAGGGTGAAGGTTGCCTTGGCCGCCTCTCCGTTCTCCGATTCGGCGCTGAAAATGTAGATCCCTGCGCGCGCCGTCTCGATGACGGCCTCCCTCGTATCTTGCTGCGTCTTGGCGATCACCGGTACGATCCGTTGTTCGCGCCGCGCCTCCGAGCGGGTCGGCATCCTGTTGCGGCGGGATTTCGGATACTCCCTGAACAGCACGAACAGCTTGATGGCGCTGTCACCCGCGATCACCATCTTCAGGTCGCCGCGCAGAGAAGAAATCGCCATTCCTCTGGCTTCCGGCGGCTTCTCGGAGGAGTTGCGTTGCTCCGCGACTTTTGTGGCAGGTGCCGAGTCATCGGCCGATGCCCGGATTGTGCCGTCCGAAGCGCTTTTGAACCGGGTGGTGCCGGGCAGGCCACCTTTACCTCTAACAACCGGTGTCGCAGGCGTTTCCAGCGTCTGCGTCTCCTGACGCGATCCGGGCGGTTTAACCTGCTGGGATGCTGCTGCCATAACGGGAGAGTTCTGCATAACGGTGAGCCGTTTCGGCTCCAGTTTGTGCTCGAAGTTTTCCCGAAGCTCTATCTCCCCGGCTGACTTTTGCTGCTCGTCGCGATGCATTGCCAGCCCCTGCGCCTTCGGTTCTACTGCTGTCAGCTGTTCGCGGGGGTGCGTGGCGAGTTCTCCCGTTTTGAACGATGTCTCGGGGGGCTGCGATTGCGTCAGGCTTCTGTCGGCAGATGCCATTGTATTGGGGCCGGGACCTTCTTTACCTTCCGTCGCAGCCGTCGTTTGATCCGGTTCGCCTGAATGGCTGCGTTCATCGGAATAGCTCGGTTCATGGGTATGGCTGCGTTCATCGGAATAGGCGGTTCCCCGGTTCTCGGCAGTCGGTCCTTTCTCCCGTCCGGCAGGTTGCGAGTCGGCTGCACGCTTTGAACCCGGGTGCGCTGCGGCCTTCAGCTTTCCGGCGGCCGGGATGGCAATTGCCATTGCAGCGGGAGGCTCCTTGGCGGCCGGGATGGCAATTGCCATTGCAGCGGGAGGCTCTTTGGCTGCTGTGTCTTGCAAGTGGCGCGTCGCCTCCGGTCTACCCATTTCGGGGTCTGGACGGGAGGGTGGTGGGGCGGAATCAAACTCCGCCGCTGCCTCGGGCTGCGGTGCCTCGGGCTGCGGTGCCTCGGGCTGCCGTGCCTCGGATCGGGTCGTTTGCCGCTGCAAGGTTGCCTCCCTTGGCTGATCAAAGGAAACCGCGCGAGATAGCGGCACTGCGGACGATGGCGACACCCAGAAGATGTCGAAACGCGTTTCCCTCCCGATGGTAGGGTCGAGGCTTGACGTGGTGCCGAGCACGACAACCAGCAGCGCATGGAAAAGCAGCGAGGCGCAGAGAGCCCACGCCGGCTCGTAACGGCTTTTATTGCCGTGCGACCAGGTATTTCCAATCATTAGCATCTCTCGCCGCCTTGCAGCGCTTGTCGACAGTACGGTCTCCGCTGAGCGTCTACTCACTCTCCTCGTCCCGGAGCCCCATCCCCACCCCCACCCTCCCCTTGAAGGCACTGCCATTAAGTTAAGGGGAATACAGTCTTTAAACTGTTGACACATTGTATTTGTTGCTAAAATTACTGATATATTTCTTTTTTTCTCCGGAAAATATATAAGTATAATGTATTAACTGAATAAATATGTTATATTTATGGCAA